>TARA_B110000914_G_scaffold166770_1_pt1 | contig 19220 bp, 12 predicted proteins | sample TARA_B110000914 | Tara Oceans TARA_B110000914 (sample SAMEA4397983) | marine metagenome | biome: Polar Biome; feature: [MES] marine water layer (ENVO:01000295) within the mesopelagic zone...; material: water (ENVO:00002006), including particulate matter (ENVO:01000060) such...
TTAGATTTATTATAATAATCTAAAAATTTATTAAATTCTGCTGAAACAAAATGTTTTATTAAATCTTCTCTTGATAACGATTCTAGTTTTGAATAAATATCTGGCAAAAATGGTTCAATTTGTTTATCATCTACTTTAACTTTTTGGATTTTTTCAATTAATTTAAAAAGTTGCTTTGAACAAATCTCTTTTCCAGAAGGAACATCCTTTCTAATAAAATTAATTTGAGATTTATTTTCAATTGATTTTAATTTTCTTCCTTCTCTAGAATTTGAAATGGCTATTGAAATACCATTTTTCCCTGCTCTTCCAGTACGACCACTTCTATGAGTGTATACTTCAGGATCATCAGGAAGAGAATAGTTTATTATATGTGTCAAGCTATCTACGTCAAGACCTCTTGCGGCAACATCAGTCGCTATTAATATTTGTAAAGATTTATTTCTAAATTTTGACATCACTTCATCTCTTTGACCTTGAGACAACTCTCCATGAATAGCATCAGCATTATAACCATCGTTCATGAACTTATTAGCAATTTCTTGAGTCTCTCTTCTAGTTCTACAAAAAACAATTCCATAGATATCTGGGTTAAAATCAGCTATTCTTTTTAATGTATCATATTTATCTCTTGAGCTAACGTTATAAACATGATGTTCAACATTTTTAGCTCCAGAATTTAATTTTTCAACAGTAATTTCCTCAGCATCTTTCATAAATTTTTTAGAAATTGATCTAACCTCTCTAGACATTGTTGCAGAAAACAACATGGTTTGTCTGTTTTCTGAAGTTGTATCCAATATATAATTGAGATCTTCCTTAAAGCCCATGCTTAACATTTCATCGGCTTCGTCTAAAACAACTTTATTAACTATGTCTAACTTTAAAACTCTTCTTTTGATTAAATCTTTAGTTCTTCCAGGTGTTCCTATTACTATTTGAACACCTCTTTTGATAGATTTAATTTGATTTTCTATACTTGTTCCTCCATATACAGCTACAATCTTAACATAATCTAAATGTTTAGCAAATTTCATTAAATCTTTAGAGATCTGAATACATAATTCGCGAGTAGGGCAGAGTATAATTGTTTGAACATGCTTTATTTTGGGATCAACCTGTTGTATACAAGGTAGTCCGAATGCAGCAGTTTTACCTGTTCCGGTTTGAGCTAGAGCAATTAAATCTTTTTTTCCTTTAAGTAAATATGGAATTGTTTGTTCTTGAACTGCAGTAGGTGAAATAAATCCAATTTCTTCAATAGCCATTAATAGTCCTTTATTTACCCCTAAATCTTTAAAATTGCCCATTTTTTTTTAATAAGTGTGCAAATATCGTCTATTTAATTGGGTATTTAGCAGCTTAAAAGAAATATTTAGTTTGAATACATATACATAAAAAAGACACACCTTTTAAGAAGGTATGTCTTTTTTATGTTATAAATTGTTTGTTTTAATTTGCTCCGCCTTTCATTCCTTGTTCAATTAAATCATAGAATTGATCAAGTTTAGGAAGGACAACAATTCTAGTTCTTCTGTTTTTAGATCTATTTTCAGCTGTTTCATTATCAGCAACAGGAACATAAAAACTTCTACCAGCAGCAGTCATTCTTTCAGGCTGAACACCGAAATCATTTTGTAACACTCTTACAACAGACGTTGCACGCTTAACACTTAAATCCCAGTTGTCAATTAACACTTCATTTTGTATTGATTGATTATCAGTATGACCCTCTACAAGAAATTCAATTTCTGGTTTATCTAAAACTACTTTAGCAACTTTTCCAAGCACTTCTTTAGCACGTTCAGAAACAACATAACTTCCACTGTTAAATAATAATTTATCAGAAATAGATATGAATACTACGCCTTTTTCAACATTTACTTCAATATCTTTATCGTTAAAATCTATAAAATTTCCTTTTAAACTAGTAACTAAAGCTAGAGTTACAGAATCTCTTCTTGTAACAGCATCTCGCATAGTTGTTATTTTTAAATCTTTCTCTTTCATGCTTTCCAAAGATTTCTCTAAATTTTCTGCACCCTTTTGAGATAAAGTAGTAAGGTTGCCCATATTATTTATCAGATCTTCATTGTTATTCTTTAAGAAAGTGACTTGTTCTTTAAGAGATTTTAAATCTGCTTCAGCACTAGCTTTTTCTTCAAAACAAGTGTTTAGCTTTAAAGTAGCTGAGTTTAGCAAGTCTATTTTTTGCTGATTAACAGCTTCCAATTTAGCATAGTCCTTTTTGGACACACAAGATGGAAGTAAAAAAGATACTGTAAGTATCAATAATAAAATTTTTTTCATGTTTAAGATTTTAAATAATTAATAGTTCAAATTTAATAAAATATTTATATTAAGTTATTATTTTTAACTGTTATTTAACTCAGAAAAAACTTTCTTTTTTAGAATTAAATAATTAAATATTACTGACTTAATAACGTAATACTTATGATTTTTATTGTAATTTCTTTTAATAAAATTAAAAGGTAGTATTAAAATTGAATTAAAGTAAGCTAATAAAACAGCTAAAAAATGTTTAAATTTTAAATTAATTAAGTAAAAAAGTGCTATAAAAATATCAATAATAAATCTAGTTATAATTATAACAAAAAGGTTCTTTAAAGAAGAATTTTTAACAATCATTGATATAGAGTTTCTGAAATTATAAAAAGTTTTAATCGATGAACTGTTTGATAAAGTAGCCCCACCTATGTGAAAAACAACACTGTTGTGTATGTACATTTTTTTAAGCGTAGAATCATAATTATGTATCCTCCAACACAAATCAATTTCTTCCATATGACAAACAAACTCTTCATCAAATCCATTAAACTGATCAAAAACTGATTTTTTGATAAAAAAACAAGCTCCTGAAGCCCAAAATATTTCACTATTTTGATTAAACTGACCTATATCTGATTCAATTGTTGAATATACTCTTCCTCTACAATATGAATAACCCAAGAAATCAATATAACCTCCCGCAGCACCTGCATATTCGAATTTGTTATTTTTATTATAATCTAATATTTTAGGTTGAGCTATAACAAGAGATTTATTTGTTCTAAATGCTTCTAATATAGGAGAAAGCCAATTTAAAGTTACTTCAACATCATTATTTAATAGGCAAAATAAATCTGCATCTATGTCTTTCAATCCAGTATTATAACCTTTTGCGTAGCTATAATTTTTATTGTTTTTTATGATATTTACATTAGGATAATTTTTTGTTATAAAATTTACAGAATTATCTTTTGAGTTATTGTCTATGACGTAGATGGGGTGGTCATTAGAATATTTAGTTAAAGAGGGTAGAAAATCCTTTAAAAGTTGCTTGCCATTCCAGTTTAATATAACAATAGCTATTTTCATTACAGTGGAAAATCTTTCATAAAAGTATAACTTTTAGAACTATTAATCGATTTAAAATATAAGTGAGATAAACCATTAGTAATCATAAGGTATTCTGAATTTAAATATTTATTATAAATAGTAGTTTGATCAAATACTTTTTGATCAACTTTAATTGATGGTGCTTTACATTCAACAAGCAGCTTAACATTTCCGTTATTGTCAAAAACAACTAAGTCAAATCTTTTAGTCATTTTATTTATTATAATTTTTTTTTCTATGCCAATTAGAATTGCAGGAATTTTCTTAATTGATACTAAAAAATGAACAACATGTTGTCTAACCCATTCTTCAGGTGTTAATAAAAACATTTTTTTTCTTAAAATGTCAAAGATAAAAATTTTATTATCTCTTCTTTTTAACTTAAATTCAAAACTTGGAAAATCTAGTTTTAACATAATTAATTACTGTTAATGAATTTACAAGAAATTAATAGCACTATATCTAAAATAAAGAATAAAGTTTACTCGCCAGTATATTTTTTAATGGGTGAAGAAACGTATTATATTGATTTAATTTCAGACCTACTAGAAATGAGTATACTGACTGACGAAGAAAAAAGTTTTAATCAGACTGTATTATATGCAAAAGAAACATCTATTGATGATATAGTTTCATGTTGCAAGAGGTATCCAATGATGAGTAAATATCAAGTGATAATATTAAAGGAAGGTCAAGATTTATCTAGGAAAATCGAACAACTTTCATATTACATGTTAAATCCAATGTTAAGTACAGTTTTAATAATAAATTTCAAGTACAAGACTTTAGATAGAAGAAAGAAATTATTTAAAAGCATTCAGAAATTTGGTGTGATTTTAGATTGTAAAAAGCTTTATGAAAACAAAGTCCCTGAATGGATTAATAATCATTTGAAATCTGACAATTATTCTATTAATATAAAAGCTTGTCATATGTTAGTTGATTATCTAGGTAATGATTTAAATAAAATCACTAATCAGTTAAATAAACTTAAAATCAATTGCCCTAGTGATAAAGAAATTTCCCCTCAACACATTCAGGATAACATAGGGATAAGTAAAGATTATAATATTTTTGAATTGAGAAATGCTGTTGGTTCAGGAAACTTGACTAAAACCTTAGTTATTAGCTCTTACTTTTCTTCAAATTCTAAGCAATATCCAATACAATTAACTTTATCATCTCTATTTAATTATTTTATTCAAATTTTTCAGTATCACAGCTTAAGCGATAAATCTGACAATAATGTTTCATCTGTTTTAGGAATAAACAGGTTTTTTGTTAAAGATTACATAGTAGCATCCAAATTATATTCTATGAAAAAAATAAGCACTATAATTAGTTTAATTAAAGAATGTGATTTAAAAAGCAAAGGAGGGGGCGGGAGTAATTCTTCGGAAAACGATATTTTAAGGCAGCTTTTAATTCAAATAATGAATTAGTTTATTTTAGGGTATTTATTAGGATTGTATTCATTCATTATTTCATATGTATATTCAATTATATCGTCAACTGAAGGTTTTGAAAAGTAATCACCATCTGTCCCATATGCAGGTCTGTGTGATTTTGATGTTAATGTTATTGGTTTGCTATCAAGATATTTAAAAGCATCTTGCTCTTGTAATATCTTTTGTAATATATAAGAAGAAGCGCCTCCAGGTACATCTTCATCAACTATTAATAATTTGTTAGTTTTTTTAATACTCTCTAAAATATCATCATTTTTGTCAAAAGGTATTAGAGTTTGAATATCTATAACTTCACAGCTTATTTCTAAGGATTCTAACTCTATAGCTGCTTTTTGAACCAGTCTTAAAGTAGAACCATATGAAACAATTGTTATATCAGTTCCAATATTAAGTGTTTCAACTATTCCTAAATGAATTGTAAATTCAGACAAATTTTCAGGTTCAGTTTCTTTTAATCTATACCCATTTAGAGATTCAATTAAAACGGCAGGATCTTGGCACTTAAGAAGTGTATTATACATACCACTTGCTTGTACCATATTTCGAGGAACTAAAATTAATATTCCTCTTAAAGTTGAAAGTAAGGAACCCATTGGTGATCCTGAGTGCCATATACCTTCAAGTCTATGACCTCTAGTTCTAATTATAAGTGGTGCTATTTGTCTACCAAAAGTTCTATAATGTAGCGTAGCAAGATCATCACTAAGGATCTGAAGTCCATATAATAAATAATCTAAGTATTGAATTTCAGCAATAGGTCGAAATCCTCTTAGGGCTAAACCTATTCCCTCACCAATTATAGAAGCCTCTCTAATTCCTCGATCTGAAACTCTATCTTCACCATGAATATCCTGTAAACCTTCAAGACCTTGATTTACATCGCCAATCTTACCACTATCTTCTCCGAAGATTAATAGGTTATCATATTTATCCAATAACTTATCAAAATTGTTTCTAATTATTTTTCTTCCATCAATTTTTTTTGAATCAGTATATATTGGCTTAACTTCCTTAACGTTATTGTGATTGGTGGAATATTCATTATAAAGTTTTGAACTATATCTTTCTTTTTGTGAATCAGAGAATTTTATAACCCAATTCTTTAAAGTCTCAATATTGTTACTCCTAGACTTTCTTAATACTCTTAAGAACTTTCTAGCAATAGTTAATAAATCTTTATTATTGGGTTCCTTAATTCTTTCGAACTCTAAAACTAAATCTTGAAGATCTAAATCTGTAAATTCTGAAGTTAATTCTTTTAAATAAACAGTTAGTTTATGTCTTTCTTGCAAAATAGGGTCTAAATAAGTTTTCCAAGCTTCAGCTTTAGCGATTTTAACTTCTTCTTTTGATTTTTCTTCAATTTCAAAAAGAGATGATTCATTAGATATGTCATTTTCTATAATCCAATTCCTCATTTTTAAATTACAATCATTTTCTTTTTCCCACTCAAGTCTTTTATTAGATTTATATCTTTCGTGAGATCCTGATGATGAGTGACCTAATGGTTGCGTAAGCTCTTTAACGTGTATTATAACAGGAATATGGTGATCCCTTGCTATATCATTAGCTTTTTGATAAGTGTTAATTAAAGCGGGATAGTCCCATCCATTGACAATAAGAATTTCAAAACCAGTTTTTTCTTCTGTTCTTTTAAAACCTAATAAAGCTTCAGAAATACTTTGCTTAATAGTTTGATCTTTATTTTCTACGGAAATACCATAATTATCGTCCCATATACTAATTACCATTGGAACCTGATGAACCCCAGCAGCATTTAAAACTTCAAAAAACACACCTTCACTCGTACTAGCATTGCCTATAGTTCCCCAAGCAATTTCATTGCCCTTGTTAGAAAACTTATTTGAATTTTTGAAATTTAATTTCCTATATAATTTAGATGCTTGAGCTAGACCTAATAATCTAGGCATCTGAGCTCCAGTACAAGAAACATCTGAACTAGAATTTTTTTGATTGATTAGATCTCTCCATGTTCCATCTTCATTTAAACTTACTGTATTAAAGTGAGCACCCATTTGTCTACCAGCCGACATGGGTTCTTCATTTATGTCTGTATTAGCATATAAACCTGCATAAAGCTGTTTAGGAGTTAATTCGTTAATTGCCATCATAAAAGTTTGATCTCTATAATAGCCAGATCTGAAATCCCCATTTTGAAAAACTTTGGCCATAGCAATTTGTGGAAGTTCTTTACCATCCCCAAATATTCCGAATTTTGCTTTCCCACTTAAAACTTCTCTTCTTCCTAAAAGACTAGCTTCACGACTCAAAACTATTGTTTTGTAATCTTCTAGAACTTGTTTTTTGAATAATTCAAAAGATATCTCTTTTTTAAGATCTAAGTTGTCTTGCATATTATTGAAAAGATATGCGAATTTACATAAAACAGAAGCTTTTTCCTATTCACATTTCAAAACCACCTTCTAGTAATTAATCCTGAAATTGTATTTACATCTAAAGATATTTTAAATCTTATTTTTTCTAAATAGTTAGATTGACTTAATTCATTTCCTAAACTAGAGTATAAAGGAAAATATAACTCGAAATAGTCAGTCAATAGGTTAAATCTAATTCCAGAGTCAAATGCAAATTGAGTCTTTTCATTTTTATTCTTTACAATAGCATAATCATAATAACCTTCAATCCATTGCCATAGGGTTATTCCTGCATTTATCGATAACAATAAATCATTAGAATACGCTGGGTTGACTTTAGATTTCAAAGCACCCTCTAAACCAATGTATTGCTGACTGAAGAATCCTTTTAATTCCGACCTTCCAAATAAATTATAGTTATAAGTGTAGTCTCTAGCTTTATAAGTTGAAAAGCTATAATAATTATCATTTGTTGAATTAGACAAAAATTTACCTATGAACAAACGTAAATTATATTGTCTATTATTTTTGTAATATTTTCTAAATTTAAATGTAAAAGTATTTTTCAAAAACTGTTCGCTGTATTGAAGGTTTGCGCTAAATGTTAATCCTTTTTCACCAGAAGTGTTTGTAAATATATATTTTGCGTTAATTATGTTATAATTAGGATTGCTTAATTGATTTAGATTTTCTTCTCTATAAACACTGATGTATCTGATGTTTATTAACTGTCTGTAATTTGATCTTAAATCATTTTCTCTAAAGGTGAATGTAATAGAAGGATATAAAGTTGTGTATGATAAATCTTCTTTATAATGAAAAGTTGATGCACCAATAAAATACTGCGTACTAAAAAGTTTTTTATTGGTATGGTACTTTACATATTTAATATTTAATTTACCTAAAAAATCTTTTTGTTTTGAAGAGTAATAAGGTGAAAACTTGTATGTAAAAGACTTTAATACTGGAGTTGCATTTGACAAGCTGATTCCAGGCATTAATCCATCATATAGATTATAATTAAATAAAGGCGTATAATAAATTTGTTTTTTTTTAGGGTTGTCAAAATCTTTGAACAAAATAAATTTTATTGGCTTTTTAAATTTTTCAAATGAAGAAACATTATTGTTATAATTATGTTCAGAAACAAATCTATTTTTATTTAATTCTAAAAAAGTATTAGGTCTGTTTTTAAATGAAATAACTGTGTCCTTACTGTTGAACATTAACCATTTCTCATCTAAAACTTTGTCATCTTTAGAAAAAGATAATTTAATAGGAAAGTTTATATTCTCATTTGATTTTGAAATTTTAAAAGTACTTATTGATTTATTTGAATTAATTTTTTTAATTGAATAATCACCATTTGATTTACTTTTTAAATAATCATTAAAAAACCAGTTTGTTTTATTATTTGTTTTTAATTCAAAAACCTTCTGAAAGCTAACAGCAAACGAGCTATTTAGTTTGTTTAACTTTACATAATCTTTAATTGTGGTGTTGATAGTTTTATATCCATTATACTGACTTAGCATATGGAATCCTAATCCAATTTTATATGGATTAATTATTTTTTGATTCACTCTTGTTAAAGAATCTAATGGCGTGATAAGAGTTTGATTGATGTTTCTGCTTGAAATAATGTTTTCAAATAACCTGTATTGCTCATTAAAATTATATTTTGAAAAAATTCTATTTTTAAATATATTCAGCTCAGAATACTTTCCAATTAATTTTAAACTAGGATAATATTTCTCTATATAATCAATTAACAGATAGGTAACAATCCCTTCTGATTCCCAATAGTTTTTTCTGTTATGGATAGAAAGAGTTTCACTTAAATAAGTTGTTATTATAAGTTTTAAAAAATTAAATTCAAATAAGAAAGACTCGTCAAAAGGATTGATTATTTTAGGGATGTTATTTAAACCATAAATAGGCTTTCTTGACTGATTGTGTTTAGATAATATAATTTTTTCAAAAGGATACTCTCCTAATTTACTTTCAACGTATTTAAACGTCTTGTTTATAATGGAATCTAATTCAATGCTAGGTCCTTTTAATTTGTTTAATATTAATTTATCTCCAAGCTTTTGATCTACATAAATAAAAACTTTATTAATAATTGAGTCTTGTTTAATAATGTAATTGTCTAGATCTGTTATTAAAATATTATTACCCACTTTAAAATCCTTAAATAATGATTTTTTTTGAAGGATTATATTAGCATTCATTCTAACTTCTTTTTTAGAATTGATTACGTTATAAAGTTTTGTTTTATATTTTTTTAATATAGGTAGGTCAGTAATTAAAACATAATCTAAAGGATAAGATATTTTAAATTCAAATTCACTAGGATCCACACTTAAGTCATTTAGATCTAAATTGCTTTCAATTAACCAGTTACCGTTAATGAATTTTGAAACTGTTAAAAACCAATCCCTTACATTAACTTCTCTATTTTTGTTTATTCCATATTTAGTATAATCACTATCTGGTAAAATTATTTGGTAATCAAAATTTATATAAATTGAATCTCCAGGTTTTAATGTTTTCTCGAGATTAACTTTGATTATATCTATATTAATTGGTAACCTATCAAAGTTTAATTTTTTATTATTTTCATTGTAGACTTTACTAATAACAGTTCTTCCTCTCTGATTTTTTGTTGATCTTTGAAAGCTTAAAGAATATTCTTCAGAAAGTCTTTTTCCTAACGGACTGTTTGCATTCGAATAGGAATTCGACCAATCGTTTATATATATATGGTTTAGATCTTTCTCCGTATTGTTATAAAAACTCAATGATTGCTTAATGTTAATAGACTTGTCTAAAACATTAAATTCTGCTTTTATAAAATATTCGTTTTTTTGAGAGTATAAATTACATGTAAAATAGAAGAGTAGTACAAAAAAATACTTTTTCATAAAACAATTATTTTAATATATAATTAAAAATTTGGCTTTAATCCTTTTTTATGATAGAATTTTGACAGAATCTCTACAACTTCATCAGCATCATCAACCAAATAAATTAGTTCTAATTCTTTTTCAGAAATGTATTTATGTTTTACAGCTAACTCCTCTTTAATCCATTTTAAGCATCCTTTCCAGAAAGATTTTCCTACTAATATGATTGGAAATTTTTCAGCTTTTTTAGTCTGAATTAAAGTAATGGCTTCAAATAATTCGTCTAAAGTTCCAAATCCTCCAGGCATTACAACGAATCCTTGAGCATATTTCATGAACATGACTTTTCTGACAAAAAAATAATCAAAGTCTAATGATTTATCATCATCTATGTATGGATTTTCAGATTGCTCAAATGGAAGATCTATATTTAGACCAACTGAAGAACCTAATGCTCTTTTGGCTCCTTTGTTAGCAGCCTCCATAATACCTGGCCCTCCTCCAGTTATAATTCCAAACCCCAATTCAACTATTTTTTCAGCAATTTCAGTTGCTAATTTATAATAGTCATCATCTTTATGAGTTCTCGCAGATCCAAATATAGATACACATGGTCCAATTTGACCAAGCTTTTCAAAACCATCAACAAATTCACCCATAATCTTAAATACCGACCATGAATCATTTGTTTTTATTTCATTCCAACCTTTTAAACTATTTCTATGCATTTACCTAAGTTAATTCTTTTTTTAAATACATAGCCGTAGGACTCTTTGTATTTTTTACTAATCCTTCTGGTTTACCTTTAAATATAATTTCACCTCCGAATTTACCTCCATTTGGACCAATCTCTATAACATGATCTACAGTTTTAATTACATCCATGTTGTGTTCTATTATAATAACCGTGTTTCCTTTATTTACTAGTTTATTTATCATATCTAACAAGACTTTTATATCTTCAAAATGCAAGCCTGTAGTTGGCTCATCAAGAATGTATAAAGTATTGCCTGTGTCTTTTTTAGAAAGCTCGCTGGCAAGTTTAATTCTTTGAGCTTCACCACCTGATAAAGTAGTAGATTGCTGACCAAGTGTAATGTAACCTAAGCCAACATCTTTTAAGGTTTGTAACTTTCTTAAAATTTTAGGAAAATTTTCAAAGAAATCACACCCTTCATTAATTGTCATATTTAAAATATCTGAAATAGACTTTCCTTTATATCTAATTTCTAGCGTTTCTCTATTAAATCTTTTACCCTGACATTCATCACAGTTTATATACACGTCAGGAAGAAAATTCATTTCAATTTTTCTTAATCCTGCTCCTTGACATGTTTCACATCTTCCACCCACAACATTAAAACTAAACCTACCTGGTTTATATCCTCTAATTAAAGATTCTTGAGTCATTGAGAATAAATTTCTAATATCACTATATAAACCTGTGTAAGTTGCAGGATTACTTCTTGGTGTCCTTCCTATTGGAGATTGACTAATTTCTATTACTTTATCAACATTATCAATCCCATAAATTTTTTGATAGGGTAGAGGTTCTTTAACACCATTAAAAAAATAATTATTTAAAATCGGATATAAAGTTTCATTTATTAATGTGGATTTTCCGCTTCCAGAAACACCAGTAATTCCAATCATTATTCCTAACGGAATCTCTATGTCAATATTTTTTAAATTATTTCCAGTGCATCCTGTCAATTTGATTTTTTTTGAAGAAGTCCTTCTTTTTTTTGGTACAGAAATTGTATCATTTCCATTTAAATACTGAGACGTAACAGTATTTTTCTTTAACATTTCTGAATATGTACCTTGAAAAATTATTTCACCACCATTTTTTCCTGCATATGGGCCAATGTCAATTATGTAATCTGATTTCCCCATTATTTCTTTATCATGCTCAACAACAATTATAGAATTACCTAAGTCTCGCAATTTCTTTAAGGAGTCAATTAACTTAGAATTATCTCTTTGGTGCAAACCTATACTTGGTTCATCAAGAATATAAAGAACTCCAACTAATTGAGAGCCTATTTGAGTAGCTAGTCTGATTCTTTGTGATTCTCCTCCTGAAAGAGATTTTGAAGGTCTGTTTAAAGAAAGATAATCTAATCCTACATTTAATAAAAAATCTAGTCTATTATTTATTTCTTTAACTATTTCTGAAGCAATAATCTGTTTCCTTTTTGAAAGCTTAGAGTTAATGGATAAAAACCATTTTTTTAACTCTATAATGTCCATTTTACTCAAATCATCTATACTTTTTGATTCAATAAAAAAGTTTCTAGATTCTTTATTTAGTCTTGAACCTAAACAGAATTTACATTTAACGTTATCCATAAAAGCTTTAGCCCATCTCTTAATTCTAGCACTATGATTTTCATTAAATTGATTTTCAATAAATGGAATAATACCTTCAAAATCAATTTGATATTTTCTTGTTAACCCCAAGGTCTTAGACTCAACTGAAAAAGACTCGTTTCCTCCGTTTAAGATGATGTCTAAAGCTAATTTAGGAATTTTATTTATTGGATCCTTTAAATCAAAACCATAACGATTTGAAATTGTCTCAAGTTGTTTAAAAATCCAATTATTTTTAAATGTTCCTATTGGAATAATTCCTCCAGAAAAAATAGAAATAGTATTATCTGGTATTACTGCCTTTAAATTAATAGTGTTTAAATTTCCTAAGCCATTGCATTTTTTACACATTCCTCTTGGAGAATTAAAAGAAAATGAATTGGGTTCAGGTTTTTCATATGAAATGCCTGTTGTTGGACAAACTAGATTTTTACTTAAGTATCTGATTTTTTGATCTTCTTCATTAATGATTATTAACGAATTTTGGCCATGATACATTGAAGTAACTATGCTATCTTTTAATCTTTTTAGAGAATGTTCGTTGTTTTTAATTTGGATTCTATCAATTACAATTTCAATGTCGTGAATTTTATAACGATCTAATTTCATATTAGACCTTAGTTCAGTTATTTCTCCATCAATTCTTACTTTAAGAAATCCTTGTTTTTGAATCGTTAAAAACAACTCTCTATAGTGTCCTTTTCTTGCTTTTACTACAGGAGAGAGCATAGTAATTTTTTTATTTAGATAGTTTTCTACAATTAAATCAATAATTTCTTCATCATTATAACTAATCATTTTTTCATTTGTATTGTAACTGAAAGCGTCTGCTACTCTTGAATAAAACAATCTTAAATAATCATATAATTCTGTAATTGTTCCAACAGTTGACCTTGGGTTTTTAGAGGTTGTTTTTTGTTCGATAGCAATAACTGGTGACAAACCGTCAATTTTATCAACATCAGGTCTTTCTAATCCCCCTATAAACTGTCTAGCATAAGCTGAAAAAGTTTCAATATACCTTCGTTGACCTTCAGCATAAATAGTATCGAAAGCTAATGATGATTTTCCGCTCCCTGATAGTCCTGTAATTACAACAAGCTTGTTTCTAGGAATATCAATATCTATGTTTTTTAGATTATGTGCTCGAGCACCATTTACAGAAATTACATCCTTCATTTATTAAAAAATCAAGCATGCAAAATACGTTATTTAAAACTGATTATATTATTAATTTTAATTTAAAATCCTATATATTTATCATCTCCTCTTTTATCAGCACCTCCAAAAAAATAACCTTCATTATCAATATAAATTGCATCAACTCTTCCAATAGAACTTGGATAATTATTAAGTAAATAGCCTTTTTTAATCAATGACTTCTCCATTTGTGTATTTAACAACTTGTTTTCATAGAAAATTTTATCAGGAAACCACAAGTGATGAAATCTAGGTAAATCCACTGATTTTTGAATGTTAAAATTAAAATCATTAAAGTTTAATATAGTTTGAAGAACTGACGTTATAATTGTTGGTCCACCAGGGCTGCCTAAAACCATATAGGGCATATTATTTTTTTCTACTATAGTTGGCGTCATTGAGCTTAACATCCTCTTTCCTGGCTGAACAGAATTAATTTCTCCACCAATAAGCCCATACATATTTGGTAATCCAGGCTTTTTAGAAAAATCATCCATTTCATTATTTAAAAAAAAACCAAGATTTGGAGGGAATAATTTAGAGCCATAATTGCCATTTAATGTTGTAGTTACAGACACTATATTACCCATACTATCTGCTATTGAATAATGTGTTGTTTCATTGCTTTCTAATAGTTTTAACTCTCCAGAAAAAACAGAAGCAGAAGGAGTTGCTTTATCAAAAGTGAAATCTTTCATTCTAGAGTTAATATAATTTTTATCTAACAATTTTTTAACTGGAATGTAATTAAAGTCTGGATCGCCTAAATACTTGCTTCTGTCAGCAAAGGAACGGCGCTCAGACTCAGTCAGTAATTGTATATATTTTTCGCTGTTATGATTAAGTTTAGATAAATCAAAAGGTTCAATCATTTTTAGTATTTGACCAAGTACAATTCCTCCACTAGAAGGTGGTCCCATAGTTATTATTTTTAAACCTTTGTATTCTAATTCAAGAGAGTTTCTCCAAACTGGCTTATACATTGACAAATCTTCTAATGTTATAATTCCTCCTTTATCATTTAAATAATCAACTATTTCTTTAGCTATTTCACCATTATAAAACTCTTTTTCTCCATTATTTAAGATTCGTCTTAATGTTCTTCCATATGCTTTGTTAATAAAAAAATCTCCTTCTTTAAATTCATTTTTAAACAATTCTAATGATCCATTAACTTCATTGATTTCATTTCTATAGTTGTTTAGAGTTTGTACTTGTTTGGCAGTTAATATGAATCCGTTTTCAGCTAAATTAATTGCAGGTTTAAAAATAACTTCAAGTGGAAGACTTCCAAACTTTTCATAAACTTCGAATAACCCTGCAATAGTACCAGGAACAGCTACTGCTAATGCTCCTTTTGTACTAAGATTAAGGATCTCATTTCCAAATTTATCTAAATACATATCTTCAAAAGAGTTCTTAGGAGATTTTTCTCTAAAATCCAATGTTCCATTTTCTCCATTAGATAATCTGTAAACCATAAAACCACCACCACCTATATTTCCTGCATTTGGATAAACAACTGAAAGAGCTAGGTCAGTAGCAATCATAGCATCAAAAGCATTGCCACCTTTTTTTAAAATTTCAATACCAGCATTGGAAGCCTCAATTTTAGCTGAAACTACCATGCCGTTTTTATATCTCTCTTTTGAATCGTTATTTGTACACCCATTTAGAAAAAGAAAAATGAATAATAAAATATGTGGAATGAAAAATTTCATAAATATAATTTTCATAAAAGTAAGTCAAAAAAGTTATTCAAATTGTATATTTGAATTTTATGACATTAATTAAATCTATTTCAGGAATAAGAGGTACAATAGGAGGTAAGATAGGTGAAAATCTTACTCCAATTGATGCAGTTAAATTTGGATGTGCTTATGGTGTTTGGCTTAAAAAAAGTTCTAAAAAAAATAAATTAAAAGTTATTATTGGCAGAGATGCTAGAATTTCTGGTAAAATGATACAAAATTTTGTTCAAAATTCTTTGATTTCTTTAGGAATTGATGTTTGTGATTTAGGACTTTCTACTACACCTACAGTTGAGTTAATGGTTACAGAACTAAATGCTGATGGTGGGATTATTATAACTGCAAGTCATAATCCATCAGAGTGGAATGCTTTAAAATTATTAGATAATAGAGGTGAGTTTTTAAATGCTAGCGATGGAAATGAAATTGTTTTCATTTCAGAAAATGATAATTATGATTTTGCGGATGTTTACAATTTGGGCGTTATGAATAAAGTTAAAAACACTATGCAAATTCATATAGATTCTGTTTTAAACCTAAATCTTGTTAACCATGAAGGGATTAAAAAATCTAAATTAAAAATTGTTGTTGATGGAGTTAATTCAACTGGCGGTATTATAGTCCCTCTTCTTTTAAAACAATTAAATATTGACTTTCAAGAAATACACTGTGAACCTACAGGTCATTTCGCACATAATCCAGAGCCTCTAAAAAAAAATCTCTTAGACCTCTCTAATAAAGTCGTTGAATTTAATGCTGATTTAGGAATTGCTGTTGACCCAGATGTTGACAGGTTGATTTTTATTTGTGAAAATGGCGAAATATTTGGTGAAGAAAATACCATAGTAGCTTGCTCAGATTATGTTTTAAGTAAGACACCTGGAACAACTGTATCTAACCTGTCTTCAACTAGAGCTTTAAGAGATGTTACTGAAAAACATGGTCAATCCTATTTTACAGCTGCCGTTGGGGAAGTTAACGTTGTAAATAAAATGAAAGAATGTAATGCTGTAATTGGAGGAGAAGGTAACGGAGGAGTGATTTATCCTGAAAGTCACTATGGTAGAGATGCAATTGTAGGAATAGGCCTATTTCTTTCTTTATTGATTGAAAAGAATATGAAAGTAAGTGAGTTGTTGTCTACTTACCCTAAGTATCATATGGTCAAAGAAAAAATTAATCTTTCAAATGGTATAGATATAAATAAGATTTTAAAGAATCTTGCTAATAAGTATTCCAAGGAGAATATTAATGAAACTGATGGATTAAAAATTGATTTTAAAGAAAGTTGGGTTCATTTAAGAAAATCAAATACTGAACCTATAATAAGAATATACAGTGAAGCAATGACAGAAGATAAAGCTCATGGCCTAGTTAATCAAATAAAAATAGACGTTAAAGGTTTAAGTTAATTAATCTTTTGGAGCTTTACCCATGTGCTTAAACCTGTTGTGTGTCCAAAAATAATACTCAGGATTTTCTCTAATCTGTTTTTCAACTCTTTCAATATACATGTCAGTGATTTCAAAGTCTTTTTTCTTTCTTGGAAATTCTGATAGCATTTCAACTACAACTTTGTAGTAACCTCTTTTAATTTTCATCATTTTACCAAACACAACTGGAATATCATGTTCTTTAGCAATTCTTTCTGATCCAGTAAAAACAGGGACTTTAATTCCTAGAAAATTTCGCCAATAGGTTATCGATCTGATTTGAGCAGATTGATCTGCAGCCATTCCATACAAGAACAGCTTCTTTTCTTGTATTTGAGTGTTTATATATTTAGCAGCCTTATATCTTGAAATTAATTTAGAACCATGCTTTAACCTTATTTTCCTAACAAGTGAGTCTAAGTATTTATTTGATAAAGGGGTGTATATAGCAAAAGGAATATGAGGGACATGATATCCTATTGATAAAAACCACTCAAAGCCTCCATGATGAGTAGCCATAAACATAACGTTCTTTTTATTTTTAGATAAATCATTTATTATTTCAGAATTTTCTAAATAAAAACGTTTTTTAATTTCTTTACTTGAAATACTATAAAATTTAAACATTTCGAAGAATACATCTGTAATATGTCTATAAAACTCCTTTTCTATTCTAATTAAATCTTTTTTAGAACTAGAAACCTTTGAAGTTTCTAGATTAAATCTTACGATTTTTCTTCTGTATTTAAATATGTAATAAAGAAAGTAATAAGTAATGTCTGAAAAGAAATATAAAATTTTAAATGGAAGATATGATATCAGTAATATCACAGGGTATAGTATAAGATATGTTACAAATTTCATCTTTGTAAAGATATTTAATTATTACTCATCAGCTTTTAATTAATCATTCTTTATTATTAAAATTCTTATTGATATGAAGAAATAAATACTTTAAATAAAAAAATTGACTAGGATAACTTTACTTCAGTAAAAAAATTCTCAAGAGTACTTGTGAAAAAATGGTAATAATTATAAAATAATTTTTTTATTAAAAACTCGGATTATTATTCCAGTTTTTTCATTTTATCGACTTATCTTTAAAAAAAAAACCCATCAACTATTTAATAATATTAATTACTTGCCTTGTATCTTACAAAGGCTTTAAAAATCAATCTTTTTTTGAAAAATATAAATTTCAAATTAGCTCAGTTCTCCATGGAAATAAAATAAGAATGTGGAGTTCTGGTTTTTTACATGTTGATTTTTCTCATTTAGCACTTAATCTATTCACTTTATATGTTTTTTCTGATGTTGTCCTTGGAAGAGTAGGTTCGCTGTATTATGTTATAATTTATCTTAGCAGTTTGTATTTTGGAAATTATTTTGCTTTAAAATTTCATAAGAATGAACCTTATTATTCTGCAGTAGGTGCAAGCGGAGCAGTAACAGGGATTGTATACTCTTCTATTTTGTTATATCCACAAATGAAGTTAGCGCTTATCTTTTTACCTATTCCCTTACCTGCCTACATATTTGGCATTGGATATTTACTTTATAGTATATATGGAATGCAAAAAAGTTTAGGAAACGTTGGGCATACATCTCACTTTGGAGGAGCAATCGCTGGATTACTAATAACTATTATAATTAATCCTTCAATTTTAATAAACGACACCTGGATCGTAGTACTACTAATAAGTCCTATTTTGATTTTTGTAAGCTCTAAAAAAAATCTTTTTAAAAGCTAAAGAGACAACTGCTTTAATATAAGCTTATCTAATTCATTTCCCTTTAAATTCATACCAATCACTCTTTTGTCTTTATCTAAGACAAAGGATGTTGGCATTTGTCTAACGTTGTATAGTTTACCAATAGGCTCACCCCAGAACTTTAAATGTGATATATGAATCCAATTGTCTAATTTGTCTGATTCTATTGCGGAAATCCATTTTTCATTATCTCTATCTAAAGAAATACCAATAATTTGAAACTGACCTGTATTATACTTAGTATTTAAATAAACTAAAGATGGGTTTTCTGCTCTACATGGTGCGCACCAAGAAGCCCAAAAATCTATCATAATTACTTTAGAATTAACCTCATCTAAAGTAATAATATTCCTATCTATGCCAGGTCCACTGAATTTTGGGGCTAATGAACCAATAGTAGGTGATTCTTTTAAAGATTCTTTAATTAGTTCAATATTCTTTTTAATCTCTATTGAAGACTTAGTTTTTTTTATTATTTCTGTAAAACTATTATACAATTCTTCAGCATCCTCAATTTT
>TARA_B110000914_G_scaffold40314_1_pt1 | contig 19045 bp, 19 predicted proteins | sample TARA_B110000914 | Tara Oceans TARA_B110000914 (sample SAMEA4397983) | marine metagenome | biome: Polar Biome; feature: [MES] marine water layer (ENVO:01000295) within the mesopelagic zone...; material: water (ENVO:00002006), including particulate matter (ENVO:01000060) such as......
AGACGCACCCTGAGGTTTCGCAAAAACTCTTTTACCCCTCCCTTTCCTCCGAAGGCACTCAAAAGAGATCGGGGAACAGTTTGTCCTCCGCCCATCGGACCCCAAATTTTTGCTCCCTCAAGTCTCCAAAAAGCCAAGGGCGGAACCTCAAACGAATTAAATGTCAGTTGGTGGACAATATCGAAGTTTCCGTCCGCTTTCCTCAGGGTCTTGGCAACAGCCATCTGCCATAGTTGATAAAAGACCTGCACGGGCAAAACTCCCATCTTCTTAAGACGCAATGCCCAGGAACCCGGGTCTACATAGATAAATCGGGGAGACGGCCCGGAATACCCTTTGAGATCATCTTCAATCTTTTCACGGTTGTTGGCACGGGTCACAACCGTTAAGTCGTGAGTTTTGGCCAACCCAAGGGACATGTTCCAACCCGTCCCCAACTCCGAACCTCTTCCGGGCTCACAGGCATAAGCGATTAATAGGATCTTCACTGGAGATGAAATGGGTTTTGCGTTCTGCGAGGCACGTGGCCTTTCGTCGAATCAAAGTTTTGCAATTCTCCGAACGATTCTCTTGTTGAGATGGTCCAGAATCGATCGAGTCACTTCGCCTGAATCCTTCGAAGCTTCCACGTCGATCATGGCTCTCAGTTTACATGCCAAAAGATTTTTCCCCGCCTTGGTCTCGACCACAAGAGAGGTCCTGATCATCAGATTCAAAGCCTTCACGGCCCCTGATGACTTCAGTCGTGGCGTGACCTTGTTCCTGCGATAGAGTGGCTTGATTGGCCTCAGAGCATCTTCGATCACCTCTTCGCCAGAGGGTGAATCACCAGTGGGAAAACCCAGCCACAATCCCGTAGGCTGCCGACACCGACGAAGATACAGTTGGATTTCCGAAAGACCGTATCGTTTGCCGGAGCGCACAGGTTTAAAGGCCGCAGCATCCGGATACCATTCCTTGAGTTCGCCCAAAAGACCGGCTTCGGATTCTTCAATCTTAGGTTGAAATCCAAAGGCCTGTTTTAGACTTTCGGCGAAGTTGCTGGAGTCCTCGTGGCAGAGTTCCTTCAATCGCGATTCGATCTCGCGGTAGCCCTTATTTTTGGCAGCGGCCTTTGCCAAAATGTAAGCTGCCTCTGCTCCCGGAGAAGTGACCTTGAAAGATTTGCCTCCCACTTCTCTCGCCTCTTTTTGAAGAGTTTCGGAACTCACAAGAAAATGCCCGCGCCTCCGGTAGTCCCAAGTGACATCCAGCGCAATCTGCTCAAATTCACCGCCATTCTGCATACAGACACAAAAGAATGCCGAAGGTTCATGTTCAATCACCTGAACAAGCCTCCAACCATGCTCCCTAGAGAATCGCTCCAGAAAAACAAGTAACTCACGAGGGCTGCAACCCGCAACGGCATAGTCGACATCCGATTCAATTTTTTCAGGGAGATCCTTCCACGAATGAAGAACGATGCCCTTCCAGCCTTCATCATCTAGGGCCGCCCAATAGCGATCAAAGAAATTTTCTCGCGTAATCACAGTTTCGAATTTACTGGAATCATTTCGCTGTCCCCCTGCGTGCCCGATTCAAGGTCTCTGGGATTCCCCCTGATTACCGTGGCAGGATTTCCTGCCACCACCGTGTTCGATGCAACATCCCGTGTCACAACCGAACCAGCACCAATTACGGCATGATCACCTACCGTCACTCCTTTTAGAATGATCGCACGAGCTCCGATAAAACACTTCCTCCCAATCACAACAGGCCGGCTGACTGCCTGCGGATCAGTTCCCCAGTCTCCCTCTTTTGTTTGCAGATGAAAATCCGTATCGAGAATCATAGCTCCACCTCCGATGATCGTTCCCTCCCCAATGACAATACTTGTCGCGGCACAGATAATTGATGAACTCGCACCCACTCGATCGGCCAGCTTGATTTCCGCTCCCGGAGCGATTGTCGCCAATCGGCACCTCCCCCCCTCGGCAAGGGGGTTGGCAATTCCCGTGTTGCAGAGAGAGACCTCATCTCCAAGCGAGATCGTACTTCCAGAGGTTCGATTGATTCCAGGCCTTCCGATACACACGAATCCTCTCCCCACTGAAAGGCCTCTGAGTTTCAGAATAACTCCCCAAAATGGCGAAAGAAAGGTCAGCATATATTTCTTTAACAAACGTAACAATTGCATGAGCTCAGGAAATAGTTTAACACTTTAGCGATTAAGTTGCGAATTCAACTTGGACGGAGCAAGTTTCAAGTGTCGGCAAGATCGCACCTCTAGGTAGCGGAGAGAGAATCTGGAGGAGAGAGAAGTTTTTCATAGATCTGTCTGAAGCTCCGTGCGGTTGTCGCAGGATTTAGGATTTCACGGTGCTCCTTCCATCCTTTCCTTCCCATTTCCATGCACTCCTCGCGATCTCCACAAATCTCAAGAATCGATTTGCTCAATCCCGCCAAGTCTGCAGGTTCTATGACAAATCCACATCCTGAATCATCAACATAACTAGAAGCGCCTGCGGCATTTGTGATCACAACAGGTAATCCGACCACTCGTGCCTCCTTTACTACCGTTGGGCCTGTGTCAGCAAAAGTAGGAATGACCAAAGCCCATGCCGCTTCGAGCTCGGAGATCACTTTCGAACGATCAACTTTCCCAAGCCAGGTCACATTTCCAGTCGCCTTCTCCATAAGATGGTTTTTCAAAGCCCCCACTCCCGCAATTCGAAAGTTGATTCCGGCACACTGCGGCAGAGCGGCCACCTCGATTAAATGCGCAACACCTTTCCTCTCATCGATAGATCCGACGAACAAAACTGTGGGCTGTTGGACTGGGTCCCAATTCGCTTCGTGAAACTTTTCATCCACCCCATACTCCACAATATCGACCATGATCTTAGGATTTAGATCGGAAAGGAGCAGCGCTGCCATTGGACTTTCGGCAGTTCCATGCTCGTAAGCTCCAACAGTTGTTTTCTCATGCCTGGCTTGCACACGGAAAAGAAATGCTCCCCCAACCTCCCTGACATAGTCGGTCAAACATCCCTGTAGCGTAAATAACTTTTGAGGCACCCCGGATCTCGCTCCAGCAAGCCCGCACACTTCTTCGCTGCCCCATGCATGAACCAGATCGGGGCTCAGTTTCCTAATCAATTTTTTCACCTTCCAGGTTTCCAAAAAAAACTTTGAGACAATTCCAACTGCCAGACTTCCTCTCGGAAAGATGTGAAAAAATTGGCCGAAGGCTTCCTTAAAATGATATTCTGAAGTCTCCTTCGAGAAGGTAATCCAATGAAGTTCGAAATCTCTCTTTTCCCGTTCGAACGCCGGAATCAAAGCTTCAAGCCAAGTGCAATAGTGGCCTCCGTGTTTGCACTTTTCCAAACCCGGGATTATCCAGACCGGGACGTTAGCTATAATTGCGATTTTCTTTGCCATCGATGATTTTATTTTTAGCTAGCGACGCATCTCGAAAGAGATCTTTCCAGAAACAACTTAGATTGATTGATCCAGCTCAAGGGGAGCTCGGGCGCTTTCGCCAATTTTGAATCGAGAATAGCCAGGTCATCAGGAGCTATCTCTCCAGGCTCAAAAAGCCGAAAATCCTGAGACGTGCGCTGCAAAATTTGTTTAATTTTCGCTGAAGTCGCTGGTGCATTGGCAAGGATGAAGGGGCGTCCATATTTCATGGAATAAATCGTTCCATGTAAGGTCCCACTTATGAATGTCGCCTCGGCATTTTTAAACAGCTCCACCCATTGAAAGGGAGTCAGAGTCCGATACATCTTATCCGCATCTGGACATCTTGATAGTGCACTTATAAGAAGCAGATTGCGGGAACGACAATAGTCGCTTAGATCCGCACTTTGCTGTGCGCTGATATTCCCTCCATAGGCAAAGAGATACTTTCCTTTTGGTTTCAATGGGGATTTCGAAGGAGGATCAGGAGCCAGCCAAGTTGGATCCACGACTAGCTCGCTGTCCAATCCCGATGCCTCTCTGACTAAATTAGCGGTCGCTTCATCCCGCACTCCAATGCTCGTGAAATTCTTCAATCCGTTCCTGATGTAATCTGGAAAAGGGCCCTGGGGATCGGAGGGACCGCAGCTAGCTGCGTAGGCGATAATCGGCTTATCTTTCAAGCCGCTAATTCCACCAAAATACACTGGGTCGTGCCCATAATTTTCGCACGAGTAGTCCCACACTACGTCACTCCCTACGACAAAAGCATCAAAGTCATCCCAAGGAACCTTTGAAGCGTCCGAGACGAACGGATGTTTACAAAGATCATCTTCAATGTTGCAAAACCCCCTCCTTTTCAGCATCCAAAAAATCTTTGCTTTCATTGAAGAGAGGTTCTTCAACGGAATTTTAATCTGATTACTTTCGTGATGAGTCGCGTGAAGATAATTCACGGCATGAGCCTCATAACCCAGCGCACGAATTGCATGAACCAGATGCCAAGCTTGAAGAAACCCGCCAAAATTTGGGCCGTTGTGATAGGTAAGGACCCCAATGCGCGGTCTGGATTTGGCTGTCATAAATTAAATTTTTAGTGCCACTTGATGAACTGGGAAACAGGCGACCGCGGAGAACAAGTGACCTCGTGGCCCTCGGAGGCGTAGCCGCACCCAATCAGCATGATGATCCGTTCATGTTCCGGAATCTTTGCGGCCGCTCTTAGGAGACGATCGTCCTTGTTTAAACGAGACCAGTTCAAAGCAACAGACGAAAGGCCCCGGGCATGAAGGGCTAGGAGAAAGTTCATCGAAAACAACCCGCCCTCAATCCATCCCTGATAACGTTCTCCCCCGCCGCCAAAAAGTCTCATATCAGAGGTCACGATGGCGACCGTCGGAATGAGGTGGCCAAACCCACGGTTACCATTCTGGAAAGATAACATTTTCTGTGCCGCTTCTCCTTCATATAAATGAACCCTCCAAGTCTGGCGATTGCACACCGAGGGCGCGGAGATCGCAACCTCGACCGCGCTGGTCAGGAGGGCGTGCTCTGGAACCCGGTCCAAACTAAATTGACGCACACTGTGGCGGCTTAGAGCGAATCGGTCAAATTTGGCCAGATCATCCGCTGATATTTCGTTTGGCAGTTTTGATCCCGCGTCCACCTTACAGATCTCATCTTCGTCGCAAAACCCGGGAGGAATTAAATCTGAAACATCAATGTTCAAGTTGTGATGCTTTCGGTGGTAGGATTTGATCACCGCAAGAGCCGCCTGAAAGTGAAACTCATTTTCATCCCCTCCGGCATCCTTCCAGATGGAGGTTAAAACGATGAGCCGCTTTAATATCGCAACCCCCGAACGGGGGCGAAAGTCAGCCATCACCAAGCCCTTCTCCAAGACATGATAATGTTTGATCAAATCTGATTCGATATGAGTAAGTTCGTGTTTTTTTGCCGGTCCCGCCCAACTGGCTGAGCAAAAATATCGATGAGCATCGAGTGCCGACTCTCGCTGCAGTTTCATCCACTCCAGTGCGCGGCGACACTTCTTTTTAAGACGGGCTAGAAGTGACATCTTCATTTGTTGCTTGATATTTATTCAGTCGAATTTCAGTCAAGATTCCGTTTGAGAAACTCGATGGAAGACGATCTTATTGCTGACAACACACTATCATCGACAGCGGTGGCACTTTCACGTGCAATTTCTTCAATCTCAGTCACGGGAGTCTCATCACCAACCAGGCTGTCGGGCCAACTCACGAATTTTAAAAGGGGCCTCATTCTTGCATTCCGGGTCAAGTGCCTGATCCCCACCAAGGGGCGACCGAAATTGAGAGCAACCGCTGTGCCGTGGCAATGAATTCGTAAAGATAAACTCCGCATTCAAAAACAGCTCAAAAAACATCAGGGGACCAGCATCTTTGATGGCCCGGCCAATCGTCTTGGTGCGGTTGATAATTGATCCTGCAATATGAACGACCGGAATTCCGGTATGAGTGGCCACCTTCTGAAGCTCCGGAATTGAATTCCTCACTCTCTTACAGGTAATAGGGGAGACTCTATTTCCTAAATCGCATGAAATCCCTGAAGAGATTTCGAAGTGAAATGACGTTATCTCTCCTTGATTAGTTGCCACAAGCTACAACCAAGAAAAATAAGTCCGATCAGGAATAGGCCCGCCGTAGCCCAGAGAGCACTCTGGCCGGGAAATTCGAATTGCTGGGAAAATAGTCTAAGAACGGTCGGCGATTGATCGGACGCCGCAACGAAAGATCCAGTCAGGAACGTCAGAAAAATTGTCAGGAAACCAAGAGCCAACAACTGGGGAGAAATCTCTCGGTAGGTATAACCGCATCCCTTTACTCCCCTCAGCCATGCGTAGCCAAGATCCACCAGCGGCTGCAAAGCAAAGACTGCTGCTACTCCAGCAAGTCCGAACCATTTCCAACCAAGGATTGCGAAGAACATACTTACAAAAAGCTTTACGATCGAAACCGTTGCCGCCTTTCCCATGGACCCCGAGATCGGCAGAAGGATCTGAAAAAGGCCTGCAAAAGGGGTGGTGACCAATGCAACGGCAAACCACATGTTGGCCATCAAGCCGGCAAAGTAATGGTCGGCCGCAATCAACTGAACAATCATGGGGTTCACGGCCAGAACAATGGCAGCTCCACAGAGGGCGCCGCTCAGGCTCACCCTCCCGACAGCAAGATGCTTCTTAAGAAAAGCCTCCCGCTTTCCTAAGACATGCAGCCTTTGTAAGCTCGGGTAAAAAGATTGATAGGTTCTCCCAATCAGACTCCCTCCAAGAAATGGAGCTCTGGAGGTAAAATTATAGACCGGCACCATTGTGAGCCCGCCAAGACGGGCCAACATGAGAGTCGGCAAACCTTTTAAGACTGCGCCCACCAATCCCACGATTGCCATGTTGCCACTCAGACTGAAGAGAGTTAAAAATCGGGCTTTTTTTACTCCTGACCCATTCCATTTTGGAGTGTACGGACCGAAGACAATGGAAGAACGACAGCAAACCCAAATGGCAATCTGCGAGACCACGAGGGATGCTAGATAGGATTTCAGTCCCCACCCAGCTCGGAGACAAAGGTAGAATACAATAAAACCGCACCAAGGGGCGATGGCTTGCATCAGAAGAACCCAATGAAATCGGTTCTGCGCAGTCAAAAGTCCTATCGTGCCCCTCACAGGAAAAGACAACCCGGTAATTAAGACCCCGCCCAACAAGAGGTGCCATGTGTCATCTCTCAGTTGAGAATCAATGTCCATCCACTGGATCAAAACCGGCACCAAGAGAACTCCGAGAATGATGACGATGGCACCTTGCACCCATAGCGTCACGCGGGTAGCGGTCCACCATCGATCAATCTCGTCCCTGTCATCGTTTGCAACTGCTTCGCCCATTAACCTCCCCATCCCCGAACCAATGCCAAGGTCCATCCACACGAGATAACTCAGCATCGTATTGACAACGGCCCACAAGCCAATTTCCGACTTTTCAAGATAATGGACCGCAACTGGGATGCTTAAGAGCCCATACAAAGACGTCGAAACAAAACCAAAGTACGATGCCCCCGCATTTAGGGCAGCCGGACTCGATGAAAGCCGTCGGATCATAAAGTCATTGCTGCAAATTCCCTTTCCAGCATTCGAAGTCGAAGGGACATGTCAGCGTCCCTTGTCATCAAAGGATCATACCTGCCGCCACCGTTTCATTCGTGCCGGGATCGATAAGAATAAATGATCCGGTGTGACGATTCTTGTCGTAGGAATCGTAGAAGAGAGGAGATGCGGTATGGAGTTTGACACGCCCGATCTCGTTGAGAGTTAACGAGCTCACCTCCTCATTTTTTCTCAAGGTGTTAATGTCCATCTTATAGCGAAGCTCGGAGACAATTGCTTTCGCCTCTCTCGTGGTATGCCTGATCACAAACTTGCTGCGGGGATTAAGATTTACGGTCGAAAACCAACAAATCATCGCTTCAATATCCTGACCCAAGTGCGGAGCATTATTGTCTTTGACGAGCATATCTCCACGGGAAATATCGATCTCATCGTTCAACGTCATGACAACCGACTGAGGGGCAAAAGCTTCGGCGAGCTCTTTTTCATCCTGATAAATTTTATCAATCGTTGTGGAAAAACCGGAAGGCATGATGCGGACGGCATCGCCCGGTTTGAATACGCCGCCCGAAACCCTCCCGGCAAAGCCGCGGAAGTCATGAAATTTGTCACTTTGAGGGCGAATAACCCACTGCACCGGGAATCGAGCTTGAACGTGGTTTTCATCACCACCCACGTAGACATTCTCCAGATGGTAAAGGAGGCTCGCGCCCTCGTACCAAGGCATGTTTTCAGACCGGTTGACAATGTTATCCCCGTTAAGGGCGGAGATTGGAATCGGTCTGATATCGATGATATTATCGAGCCGGGATGCAAACGATTTATAATCAGCAATAATTTTGTCATAAACATCTTGGCTGTAATCCACCAAATCCATTTTATTGACTGCGACCACCACGTGCTGGATTCGAAGAAGATTCGCAATGAACGAGTGTCTTTTTGTCTGCTCGATGACTCCTTTCCGGGCGTCGATAAGAACGATCGCGAGATTCGCAGTTGAGGCTCCCGTGACCATGTTCCGGGTGTATTGAATGTGCCCAGGGGTATCAGCGATGATAAATTTCCGCTTGGGTGTGGCGAAATAGCGGTAGGCGACATCGATGGTTATTCCTTGCTCCCGCTCGGCCTTGAGCCCGTCAGTGAGGAGAGCGAGGTTCATATTCTCATCACCCTTTTTCCGTGACGATTCCTTGATTGCTTCCAATTGATCTTCAAAGATCGACTTGGAGTCATAGAGGAGGCGGCCAATGAGAGTGGATTTACCATCATCAACTGAGCCAGCGGTAGTAAAACGAAGAAGGTCCATTATAGGTTCAATCTAATTTTGAGAAATAAGTCTCCCGGAGAGGATAATGGACTTCTGAGCCTCGGCATCTGTCACCGGTTTGCTCGCGACCTTTCCCTCCTTGTAGGTGGCAACAGAATGAGCGGAAAACTGCTGGAAAGTGACTTTAAGGTCATCAAGGTAAACCACCTCGTTGCCACCGTTAAAGGTTTTCCCTCCGCCGGAAAGTCCCTCGAAATAGAATCTGAGATTGGCGTTGTTATTAACGGATTCGGCTACGATCGACTTTCCGACCCAACGTCCTCTTGTCGTCATGACCTGACCGTCAAGTGGCGCGAGAAGTCCTTGGTGAAAGGCAAAGCCTCTCAATTTTTGATTTTCCAGAGGAATCAGGTAGTGAAAATTAAGTTTGACTACCGATGCACTGGTCTCTGGTTCTAGGAGATTGGGCCATTCAATTCGAGGATTGGGAGCCACAGGCCCCATCTTAATTCGAAGACACTTCCGCTCCTCGTAAGTGACTCCCGGCTTCACCTCAAGGCTGACTGCCTGCATCGGAGGAGTCAGAACGTCATCTAAATCACTTTCGAAAGCGACATAGGGATCAACTTGATAGCCCTTTGCTCCTACGAATTCCCCAAGAACGGTTGCTTTGGTTTCCCCTTTCTGTTTTTTCCCTCCGGTAATTTCGACCACGTTTTCGACCGGGCTATCCATGCTAAAATCCCCGCTCTTGTCGAAGCGAACCAAGACCTCCAGGTGATCACCGGAGCGGCGGATTCTCATCGCGACAGGAGCATTCTGATCAAGCCTAACCCGCTCCAGCAAATTCTTTGACGAAACAATCTTTGGATCGGCCGCGATGGTTTCGCGCTGCACTTTCGCTTTTTTTGCCTGAGCAATGCGCCCCGCTTTGGTTAAGGTTTCCGTCTGTTTCTCAAGCAGTCCGTCCATCTTGATTGCCACCTCAACGATCGCAGTAGCGTTCTCCCTCTCGACAAGGATCCGAGTCTTTTCATAAACCTTGCGTAATTTAACCAGATCCGCGGGCAACGACTTTTCCAATTTGGGCAGCGGCCAGGCTTTGTTCTTGAGATCTTCTTTCTCCTTCGTGACCTTTAGGACGTCGCCGAGACGGCCTCCCTCCTGAAATTTTTTCTGAACCCGCTCCAAAGCGCCCAAATAGCCCGTGACCAGTTTGTCGAGAGCAAGGGTGTGCTTGTTTTTTAACTCAAGCATCTTCACCTCATAGGAAACCTTGAGCTCATCGAGGGTTCTCGCTTCAACCACTCCCGGAAGAAAGAGGATGAAAACGAATATTTGGATTCTGCGAATAAACATAAGTCTGAGAAGGTAACTAAAAAAATCGTTTAGGGGATTCTAAAAATAACCTTCTTTCTTTCGGTCTTCCATCGCCGTTTCCGAGCGTTTGTCATCAGCCCGATTCCCACGTTCGGTCTGTCGGGCAGCGGCGACTTCCTCGATGATCTTTTCCATTGTGTTGGCGCTGCTCTCAACTGCGCCAGTAATGGTTGCATCCCCCATAGTCCGGAAGCGGATTACTTTGGTTTCCACCAGCTCTCCTTCCCGGGGTTGCACGAATTCCGAAACCGCGAGGATCACTCCATTGCGTGTGACCGTCTCGCGTTCATGGGCGTAATACAGGCTTGGAAGCTCAATCCCTTCTTGGTGCATATACATCCAAACGTCCATCTCGGTAAAGTTTGAGAGGGGGAAGATCCGAAAGTGCTCTCCCGGTTGCTTTCTTCCGTTGAAAAGATTCCAGAGCTCGGGACGTTGGTTTTTTGGGTCCCATTCACCAAAGTCGTTCCGGTGGGAAAAGAATCGCTCCTTGGCCCGGGCTTTTTCTTCATCCCGCCGACCGCCTCCAAGAACAGCGTCATATTGCTGCTCTTCGATGGTCTCGAGAAGGGTCACGGTTTGAAGTTTGTTTCGAGAGGCGTTTGGACCGGTTTCCTCAACCGCAGTGCCTTGGTCAATGGAATCTTGCACCATGCCTACGTATAGACGGGCCCCTATTTTATCTGCGTAGGCATCCCGGAATTCAATGGTTTCCGGGAAGTTATGGCCCGTATCGACGTGCACGAGGGGAAAAGGGATCCGGGCAGGATAAAAGGCCTTCCGGGAAATGTGGGCCATCACAATGGAGTCCTTGCCAGCAGAGAATAGGAGACCGGGATTTTCAAATTGAGCCGCTGTTTCCCGGAGGATGAAAATTGCTTCGGCCTCAAGTTGGTCGAGGTGGCTCAGGTTGTAATCAAACATATGATGATTAAGTTGGTCAGGTTAGTCAGGTTTTTGCTGCGGGGAGGGGGATAAAGCCGATTTTTCACTCTGGCAAGAGAGTTTTTATCATTTCAACCGCAGAGGTCGGATCAATTTTCTCGGTATCTATGAGCAAGTCCGGTGAACAGGGCTCTTCAAACCCACTCTCCTTGCCCGTGAATTGCTTGATTTTCCCCTCGGCCACTTTGGCATAGAGCCCTTTAGGATCTCTCGTCGCACAGGTCTCGAAGGAAGCCCGGATAAAGATCTCCTGAAACGATTCCCCGACAATCCCCCGCGCTAAAGAACGGAGAGATTTTTTTGGAGTGATCACACTTACGAGAACTATGACTCCCTGTAAGGCGAAAACCTTAGCCACTTCAGCGACCCGCCGGACATTTTCATGCCGATCTTCGTCGCTGAAACCAAGATCGGAATTCAGCCCGTGGCGAAAGTTATCGCCATCAAGGATGACCGTAAAATGCCCCCCTTCGTGCAGGGAACGTTCCAGGGCCGCGGCAATTGTAGATTTTCCCGATCCGCTGAGTCCATACATCCATAGAACAATCCCTCTCTGGCCGAGGAGAGCTTCTTTCTCCGCAGGTGCGACAAATCGGTGAAACTGGGTATGAATGTTCTCCGCCATTGCTAATTGGTAACGTGGTCCTTGACTGTATAAAAAAGAAACAAGCTATTGTGAACCGCGTATCTCTTCCAAAGCCGGCGAGGCTCGGCACATAGTCGGAAGAGCCACTCCATGCCTGTCTTTTGGATGAAACCGGGAGCCTGCTTGACCTCTCCCGCGTGGAAAGCAAACGCCGCACCAATTCCAAAGTAGACGGCGGGGGGAAGTGAATTGAGATGACAGGCAAGCCAAATTTCCTGTTTTGGGCATCCGAGCCCAACCCAAACGTACTTTGCCCCGGAGTGTTGAATCAACTTGATAATCTTTTCGTTTTCATCAGCCGTCCACTCTTCAAAAGGAGGAGAATAACTTCCTGCAATTTCATTACGAGAAAAGCGATCTGTAAGTTGGCCAAGCGTGCTCTGTTTCCCCCCAAGAAGGAAATGGGAGTGTCCGCTTTTCCCTTCAGTCTCCCGGAAAACCTCCAACATTAGAGTCGGACCGTATACCCTGTCCTTGAGTTTTTGATCGGGCGGAAGTTGGGCATTGAGAGACCAAATCAAAGGCATCCCGTCCGGGCAGATCAAATCAAACCGTCCCATCGTTTTTCCGAAGTCCTCATTGTGACGGGCGTGGGAAAGCAAATGAGTATTGGCCGCACTCACGGCATAGGCGCGGTCGCCGGCCCGAGCCCGGGCCTGGCACCACTGCGCCGCCCCCGCATAGTCGGTGACAGCAACAGGCAATCCGATGACCGGCCGAGTTTCCATTGGGTTCTGTAAGGGGATCTAACCCTCTGTTGCAACCGAAACCTTATGTCCGTGTTCCTTCAGAAGGGCATGTTGTTTGGATTTCTCAAGGTCATGCGCGACCATCTCGGCACACATCTCCTCGACCGTTATTTCGGGAACCCACCCCAGCTTTTCCTTTGCCTTGCTCGGGTCTCCAAGCAAGGTTTCCACTTCCGCCGGACGGAAATAACGAGGATCCACTTTGACGATCACATCTCCGGTCCTGATCGCGGGAGCCTTCTCATGGTCAACCGAAGTCACAGTTGCAATCTCTTCCAATCCTTTTCCGGAAAAGGTGAGTTCGATTCCTGCTTCTTTCGCCGCAAGCGCAACAAAATCGCGCACCGAAATCTGCTTACCCGTTGCGATGACAAAGTCATCGGCCTCTTCCTGCTGGAGCATCATCCACTGCATCCGCACGTAGTCCTTGGCATGCCCCCAGTCGCGAAGCGCATCCATGTTTCCCAGAAAAAGACATTTCTCGAGACCCTGCGAAATATTGGCGATAGCACGGGTAATCTTTCGGGTGACAAATGTTTCGCCACGTCTCGGAGATTCGTGGTTAAACAAGATTCCGTTGCATGCGTAAATCCCATAAGACTCGCGATAGTTAATAGTAATCCAGTAGGCATACATTTTCGCCGCGGCATAGGGACTTCGCGGATAGAATGGGGTCGTTTCCTTCTGGGGAACCTCTTGGACTAAACCGTAAAGTTCGGAAGTCGATGCTTGATAGTAGCGGGTTTTTTTCTGCAACCCCAGAAAGCGGATCGCCTCCAACAGTCGAAGTGCTCCAATCGCGTCCACATCCGCCGTATACTCAGGAGATTCAAAGGATACCGCAACGTGGGACTGGGCCCCGAGATTATAGACTTCATCCGGTTGGATCTCACTAATAATACGGGTGAGATTGGAGGTGTCGGTCAAGTCGCCATAGTGGAGCTTGAATCTCGCAGCCTCAACATGGGGATCTTCATAGATGTGATCGACCCGCTCGGTATTAAAGGAAGATGCCCGACGTTTGATTCCGTGCACTTCGTATCCTTTTTCAAGGAGAAGTTCGGCAAGATAGGATCCATCCTGGCCAGTGATTCCGGTAATGAGTGCTTTTTTCATAGAGTGTGTTTTTAGAGCCGGGCAGTGCCCTGATCGAGTGTTGCGAGAAAGTCTTGATAGGCACCGGCAAGGCCATCGGCGAAGGGGATCTTCGCAGACCAACCGGTTTCGTTGAGCATGGAAACGTCGAGAAGCTTTCGAGGCGTCCCATCAGGCTTGGAAGGATCGGTTTCGATCTCGCCCTCAAAGCCCACCGTCTTCGCGACCAGCTGGGCAAGTTCGAGAATAGTGACATCCTGACCGACACCCAGGTTGACCCAGTCAGGTGGATCCTGATGATCCAAAAGATGAAAACAAGCTTCCGCAAGATCTTCGACATGCAGGAACTCTCTTCGTGGAGTTCCGCTTCCCCAAATCGTCACTTCCGCATCTCCCCTCGCTTTCGCCTCGTGAAAACGTCGAATCAAAGCAGGAATCACATGGGAATTCTCCGGGTGATAGTTGTCGCCCGGACCGTAGAGATTGGTCGGCATCGCAGAATGGTACCTGAGCCCATACTGAGCCCGATAATGCTGGCACATTTTGAGACCCGCAATTTTTGCAATGGCATAGGCCTCGTTAGTACCTTCCAACGGACTCGTCAGAAGACAATCTTCGGGCATGGGCTGGGGCGCCAATTTGGGATAAATGCATGAACTGCCGAGAAAGAGAACACGACCAACCTCTGCTTGGCGTGCGCCTTCGATGAGATTGGTAGCGATGGTGAGATTTTCGTAAATGAACTCTGCGGGATAGGTGGAATTGGCATGAATGCCCCCGACCTTGGCCGCCGCAATGATGACCTGATCCGGGCGATTCTCCTGCAGCCATTGGTGACATTCCAACTGATTGAGGAGATCAAGCTCACTGCGCGTGGCCGTGAGAATCTTGTATCCACCTCGTTTTTCTGCTTCGCGCACAAGTGCCGAACCCACCATTCCACGATGACCTGCGATGAATATTTTCATGATTTGAAAAACGATTTCACGACGGCCACAACCCGTTGCCGCCGTTCTTCGCCAAGCTCGGCATACACCGGAATACTCAGCACTTCGCACGCCAGTTTCTCCGCCACAGGCAACTCCACCGCCGGGAGATGGGCAAAGCACTCCTGCTTGTGCAAGGGCACCGGATAGTAGATTTCGCACCCGACCTGGTTTTCCAGAAGGTAGGCTTTCAACCTATCCCGCTCTCCGTGCACTTTGAGTGTGAACTGATTCCAAATCACCCCTTCTTCAGCTGTTCCAGCAAGAGGAAGAGTCACCCTTGCTGGATCTAGGTCGGCAAATTCATGCAAATAATAGGTCGCATTCTCGGCCCTTTCAAGACCGTATGAATCGAGTTTAGGAAGCTTCTTCCTTAAAAGAGCAGCCTGAAGGGCATCAATTCTAAAATTGCCGCCGACTTTCGAATGATAATACTTGGGAAACATCCCATGATTTCTGAGACGGCGAACCAACTCGGCCTTCTCGTCATCTGCGCAGCTTACCAAGCCCCCATCTCCGAATCCCCCCAGGTTTTTGGAGGGGAAAAAACTATAGATCCCAAAGTCTCCCATCGTCCCGCATTTTTGGGTGGAAATTGAAGCTCCCAGCGACTGGGCGGTGTCTTCGATCACCACGAGCGAATGCTTCTTCGCAAAGTCGTTGACGTGCCCCATCGCTGCGCCACGTCCAAAGAGATGAACTGGCATAATCGCTTTCGTTCTCTCTGTGATTAGTTCGTCCGCCCCTTCGAGATCCAAATTAAAGCGATCCTCCTCCGAATCAATAAACACTGGGACAGCTCCAACCCGTGCAATACTTCCGGCAGAGGCAAAAAAGGTGAATGCCGGGCATATCACCTCGTCACCCGGTCCCACCCCTGAGGCCATTAGAGCCACAACGAGAGCATCCGTCCCTGAGGAGACCCCGATCGCATGTGGAGTGCCTAGGTAGGAAGCGACCTCTCTCTCAAACGCCTCTACTTCCGGCCCAAGAATAAAATATCCCGAGTCCAGAACACCCTCGAAAGCCTCCATCAACTCATCCTTCAACTCCGCATTTTGCGCGGGAACATCTAATAAGGGAACATTCAAAACAAAATCAATAATACGCTACCGCCCTTGGTCGATCGTTCCATTTGAAGGAAGAAACCACGGGAAAGGCTGCCTTGTAATTTGGAGTGATCACTGAGCATCAACTCGCTGGCATTGATAGACTCATGATTTGATCATTTGTTCAATTTAAAATGAACTAATTTGCTAAAGCGAATTAATCTCCACGCCATCCTTCTGGAATATCCGGACTGGCTAAGATCAAATTAAACAAGCTCACCTCAACCGACTGCGTTTCGCCCAAAAACTCCAAAAGCAAGCTCACACGCTCCGATCCGGGTCGCACTTCCACCACCTCTCCCTCCATTCCCTTGAACGGGCCGTCCGCCACCTCCACTTCATCGCCGAGATTCACCTTCCAATTCACCACAATCTCCTCATCTCCGGTCTCAACCTTCGCCACCTCCTTCTGTAAGCTCTCGACAAAATCCTCTGGCACTTCCGGCACGGTGCTCCCAAAGCTAATCATCCGGCTCACCCCTGCCGTATAAGTCACCACTCTTCCCTTTTCCTCCAGCGAAAACCTGGCCAGCAAATACCCCGGAAACAACGGCTCCACCCACCAAATTCGCCCCCGACGAGTCGTTTTTTGATACTTCAACCGAGGTGAAAACACCTCCACCCCTTCCAGCTGACGCAAATTCGCCGCCGCCAATCGCTCTCGCTTCAACTGCGTGCGCAGCACATACCAGGCAGGATCAATACTCATAATCTATCGTCCTAAAAATTTCTGTAAGAGAGGTAAGACCACTTTCGCACGCTTCGACCATTGTCCCAGCCGCTGAAGCCGTCCCGCGTAAAAATCCGACCGAGCATCTCCCGGCATCTCTTCCACCATCTCTTTCAAATTCGCCAACTTTCCTTCCCCGCTTTCCAAATGTGGCCTCACCTGTTCCTTAATAAATCCTCCCACAAGTTGCTTCAACTCAACGTCCGGCTGATAATAACTCTTCCGCCCCTCCACCGAATCAGACTCGCGCACCGCCCCCAATTCCCGAAGCGTCTTCAGCCCTTGGCTCGCCGACCCCTTGCTGATTCCGAGCCGCTTCACCAAGTCGTTCAGCGACAGGGCCTCCTGTGAAACAAACAGCAGCCCGTAGATCTCCCCGATCGACTTCGGAAGACCCAAAAGCTTCACTCCATCGCAAAAAAATTCGATCGCCTGTGATTCAAAATCACTCAGGCCAATCTCCACATCGGTATCGCCAGACATGCCTGTAAAAGGCACAGATCCAAGATATGTTCAATTTAAAATGAACAAACTCATTTCCCACTGCCCCCTCAGTCGTCTTGCGGCACCTTCGGTTTCAACTCGTTCCCCGACTCATCCACCGGATAAAGCGCCCCGTGCTTTTCCAGTTCTCCAATCATATCCGTCATCATCTTTTTTAAGAGATCCGACTTCACGACCGCCATATTCCGCTGCTCGAACGGATCATTCGCCAAATTAAACAACTGGTAGTTCCCCCCTCCAAACTGCAACCGATTCCCCGTCGATTTCGTCTCTGGCAGCGCATGATAGATCACCTTCCAATCTCCATCCCGCCACGTCGTGAAATAATTACTCCGATGGGGGCCGTGCGGATAATGCATCAGGAATTGCTCCTCTCGTCCCTCATCCTTCTGCCCCGTTAGTAATATCTGCAGCGCCTTGCCATCAATCACATGCCCTTTCGGCTCTTTCGCGCCCACCACTTTTAGCACCGTCGGGAAAATATCCTGCACCGCCGCCACCTGCGGCTGAATCACCCCCGCTGGTATTGCCAACCCCTTCTGCTGCGACAACTCCTCGTCACGTTTGGCCCAGGCCGCAATAAAAGGAACCCGCATCCCCCCCTCGTAGTGAGCCCCTTTCTTCCCACGCAAAGGCGCCGCACACGCCACCTCATGCTGATGACCCAGCGGAGCATCAGACCCATTGTCCCCGAGAAAAATCACCAACGTATTCTCCGCCACCCCGAGTTCCTCAAAACAATCCAGCATATCCCCCAGCGATTTGTCCATCCCCTCGATCAAAGTCGCGAACGCTTGGGCATTTTTCGGCTTCCCCGAGTTCACATAATTCTTCGCGAACCGTGGATCCGAGTGAAAAGGTGCATGCACCGCATAATGCGCAAAATGCAAAAAGAATGGCTTTCCGTCCTTCACCGACTGCGCCACTCGCTTCTTCGCCTCCAGCGTCAGCGCCTCCGTCAAAAAAATCTCTGACCCGTGGTAGGCCTCCAAATGAGGAACCGCATGCGACTTCCGCTTCGTCTCGTGTCCATAACTCTTCTCCCCATAGTAACTCCCCGGGGCCCCAAAAGCCGCCCCTCCCACATTTTCCTCAAATCCCACGTTCAGCGGGTCCTCACCCTCACTTCCATTTGGCCCGAGATGCGCCTTCCCCACATGCATCGTCCGATACCCCTCCTCCGCCAAAACTCCAGCCAACGTCGCCTCGCCCTTCCCGAGCCCCTCCCAGTCCCACTTTGGTGGACCAAATTTCCCCTTATTATTCGACGCTGGATTGATCCAATTTGTCGCCCTATGCCGCGCCGCATTCTGGCCCGTCAAAAGCGAAATCCGCGACGGTGAGCACACACTCATCGCATAAAATTGACTAAACCTCACCCCCTGCTTTGCCAACCGCGCCATCGACGGCGTCCGATAAAAATCATTCAAAGGATATCGCTTCGCCTTCCCCTTCTTATCCGTCAAAAATGCCACCGAGGTGTCCATCAGGCCCATATCGTCCACTAAAAACACCATGATGTTCGGCTGTTGTTTTGCTTGTAAAGAATTGAACAACAATAGAATGGAGAGAATCTGAAGAATTTTCATTGTAAGCGAGATTTTGTAAAATTAGTCGGTTTTTGTGGTTTCCCCCCAATTCTTCCCCAATAACTGGAATCCTAGAGTCATGGTAACGTCATCCGCAACCGGAAATGAAGACAGAAGGAATCTATAGATTAGTCAGAATGAAGAGAAGAAGGAATAGTGATAGCTCCCACAAACATCAAGGTGTTAGAACTGTCGAGAAGACAGCTAGTGGAAAGTTCATGGTTAGGGCTAGGAAGCGAAAGATTCCCGAGAAGGAACATGAAAAGACAGTCGATTCCATTGATGAGGGCATAGCTCGACTTGCTAAGCTGGATAAACTCTACCTCAGAAAAGTAGCTGTAGCTCAGCGGGTAGAGCGTCAGCTTCCCAAGCTGAATGTCGCCGGTTCGAGTCCGATCAGCCGCTCCAAACTCATTGCCGTATAAGAAGAACAATGAAACTACTGAAAAGTGTCTGGGTCG
>TARA_B110000914_G_scaffold146980_1_pt1 | contig 18549 bp, 19 predicted proteins | sample TARA_B110000914 | Tara Oceans TARA_B110000914 (sample SAMEA4397983) | marine metagenome | biome: Polar Biome; feature: [MES] marine water layer (ENVO:01000295) within the mesopelagic zone...; material: water (ENVO:00002006), including particulate matter (ENVO:01000060) such...
AGCACGGCTTTGGCTGAAGCGTTTAATGGTTTGCCAGATGCCAAATGCGCGCAGCACGGGTCTACCATAGACCACTAGACCGCCTAATAGACTCATGGCAACCGGCCATAAACCACTGATTGCTAAGCCAATAGCCAGTAATAAAGTGACCACCACCGCAGCTCTCAGTAAAAAAGGTTTGCCATTGGTCGGTGCCCGGTTAAGTAATGAGCGAATCAGTAGGGCTACAATTACCACACCTAACACCCATAATATTAAAATCATCTTACTCTCCATTTAATCAATTGCTCGTACCCCTTAAGCAACACTCAGCGCCAACATCGATTTACGCCCATGGGGCCGCAAAAATAATGCCCCGTTGCTTGCTGTTAATTATAACAGCTTCAGGCATATACAGGTTGATGGTAGGCTAATTTTGCCCACAAAAGCCAAGTGCTTAGCCCCGTCGTATAATGCGTCACCGTGGCAAAATAGATTTGGGTTTAGTTGGGTTGGTGTAACTTTTTTGACGCTAAATTGAGCCGTTTTAAGTTGCCTCGCTCACGCCATGCGAAATAAATCACCACCAAAAAAGCCACCATATCAGCGATTGGAAAGGAGTACCAAATGCCATTAATGCCGTACACCTTTGGCAAAATGAGGAGTGCAGGGATAAGCACTAGATAAATCCTTAACGAGGATAAGAAAATCGCATGGCGAGCCTTGCCTAAGGCTTGAAAAAGCGAGCTAATGACACTGTGGGCATTGGATAGTGGGAATAATAAGAAGGACCAAAAGGCGATGCCTGCGGTAGTGGTCAGAAGGGCCGTATTTTGGGTGAAGATGCCGATGATTAATTCAGGCACAAGCAGCATTATTGTGCTCACACCCAAGCCATAACAGAGGCTTGAAATAACCCCTAGTTTGACCATAGCCAGCACTCGATCATAGTGTTTAGCACCATAGTTATAACCGGCGATGGTTTGAAAGGCGATGGTCATGGCAATCGCGGGTAAGATAAAAAAGATCATTAAGCGGCCAATCAGGCCATAAGAACTCACATACAAGTCGCTGTCCACTTCGGGGAACTGGGTCACAGAAAAGTTGGTTAAAGCAATAAAAACCGATACCCCTGCATGGGAAATTAAAATGGGCACCCCCAGTAAACAGATGCCTTTAACAATAGACCAGTCCATCGTATAGGCAAATGGGCGTAATTTTAGCTGGGTTTTACCGCCTAAAATAAAGTACAGCATTAACACTAAAGCAAATAGTTGAGAGATGATGGTGGCATAAGCCACGCCTGCCACACCCATGTCCAGCAGGAAGATAAAGACCGCATCTAAGGCAATGTTCAATACTGCAGACGACACCATACTGGCCATCATTAACATGGCTTTACCTTCGGCTCTGAGTAAATCGCCAGGCACGCTGCTAATCAGCACAATGGGGAAGCTCATCAAGACTAAAGGCACCAGATAGGCCGAGGCGTATGGCCATAAGGCTTCTGATACCCCCAGTAATTGCAGTAGGGCATCAATATTAAGATAGATGCCAAGGGTAATCGCTAGCGCCATGGCCAAGCCAAAACGGAAGGCAATGTCGATGGTCTTGTTGGCAGCGCTGTCCTGCTTTGCGCCGAGTTGCCTAGCGACGATAGACGCCATACCGCTGCCGACCAAAGTGGCCAAAGCAAAAATAAACATTTGAATTGGAAAGACAATAGAAATGCCGCCCATGGCATTGACGCCAATGGCGCGGGTGACAAAAATAGCATCCACCACATTATAAAGGCCATGGACCATCATGCCCACAGCAATAGGAGTGGCCATACCAAAGAATAGCCCAAGGATGGGCTTAGTGCCTAGGTGGCCGGTGTTTTGGCTCATGGGTGCTTCCTTACTGATAACATGGTGGTTTTTTGCGAAGGCTAAAAGCTGGCGGCAGCCTATAGGTCCACCGGTGGTGTTAATTTTAGCGGGCTAATAAAGGCGCACCTATCGGTCCGCGATCATCAAAGGGTAAGCCATTATTGGGTGACGTGTTGAAGGGTAGTGATCACTTGATCAACATCCGCAGCCCAAGCCATCGCTGCGGCGTTGACTTCCTTGAGGGGGTGAACAATGTCTTCGCTATGTAAGGTGATGAAAGGCGTGCCCATGGCGGCGCAATAACCCGCGTCAAAGGCAGCATTCCACTGCTTGTATTTATCACCAAATCTAATAATAGCAATGTCAGCTTGAGCAATAAGGTTCTTAGTGCGAATGGCGTTCACTTTAGCCGATTGATGGTCGCGCCAAAAGCTGGTCGCTGTATCTGCTAAGTGGTCACCGGCGGCGTCACTGGCTTCGTGGTCGGTGCAGGCGGAAGTGAAATTCACCGGCAGGTTAAGCGCTGCACAGCGGCTAATAATTTGCTCGCGCCAATCCGTATGTATTTCGCCAGATAAATAGATGTTCCACATAATTTTGTCTCATTTTAGTGTTAATTTTTGCCTAGGCCCTTAACCTCTGTTGTATGGGTTTGGGCACCAATACTTAGCTTTTTCATGGTCAAGGCCGGCGGGTGGTTTTGGCATGGTTACCACAGTGATTAGGGCCCCCAACTGCAAACGTAATATAGCAGTCACCACCGCTCTAGTCTCGAAAATGCCCGTGCTAATCAACAAACTTTTCGACTTTAATTTAGACGGTGTTCTGGCGCTTGCGCTATGCTTGGCTAGAGTGGCTTAACCTAGTTAATTAAAACGCCTTAACTTGTGCCTAGCAAAAAGTTTACGTATAATCTGCCTTCACATTTTTAGTGTGAATTTCCTCCTTGCTTTAAGGTGGTAGTTCAATAACGAATTACTAAACGCTTAAGGCTATTTAACCCATAAGGAGCAGCAATGCGTCATTATGAAATTATCTTTTTGGTCCACCCTGACCAAAGCGAACAAGTACCCTCTATGATCGAGCGCTACACCGCGACTATTGAAGCCGATGGTGGTGCAATTCATCGTTTAGAAGATTGGGGCCGTCGTCACTTGGCATACCCAATTAACAAAATCCACAAAGCTCACTATGTACTCATGAACATTGAATGTTCAAACGTTGCCTTAGACGAGCTAGACAGCAACTTCCGTTACAACGATGCGGTTATCCGCAACATGGTTGTGCGTATGAAAGCTCCTGAAACTGGTGATTCTCCTGTTAAGGCTGCTGAAAGCCGTGAAGACCGTCGTCGCCAAGAACGCGCTCCTCGTGCCGATGCTCCTCAAGCAGACGCTCCTCAAGTAGAAGCCCAAGCTGAAGAAGCACCAGCCGCCGAAGCCGCAGCTGAATAACTAACTGGAGATATTGACCATGGCACGTTTTTTCCGTCGTCGTAAGTACTGTCGTTTCACCGCTGAAGGTGTAACTCAAATTGACTATAAAGATATCGAAGTTTTAAAAGGCTACGTGTCTGAAACTGGTAAGATTGTACCTAGCCGTATTACTGGCACTAAAGCCCGCTATCAGCGTCAGCTTTCTACCGCTATTAAGCGCGCTCGTTACGTGGCATTGTTGCCATACACTGACGCACACCAGTAAGCTGTATTAACTGATGCGCGGACTCGCTCAATACGCCATGCGTGGCAACAAACAAGCCATCATGGCGGCCGTGTTGTTTGCTATTATTCCTGTGTTGTTTTGGATAAGCGCGGCGATTGTGGCCCTGGTAATCTTGCGCAAAGGTTATCGGGACGGTGCTCAAGTGTTTATGTGGAGCCTATTACCTGCCATAGCTTGGTGGAGTAATAGTGATCCAACACCTGCACTCACCTTAATTGGTGTGGCGGTCTTGGCCAGCGTTTTACGCTACAGTGCCAGCTGGGCTTATGTGTTAGTGGCCAGCTTATTGGCTGCAATAGTATCGATGCCTATTTTGGCGAGTTATCTGCAAGATGTAATGGTGGCCTTTGCCGAAGCTGGACTCCAGCTAGAAGCGCAACAGAAGTTGCCTGAAGATTTTGATAAACAGCTGCTGCAAGCCCTCATGGAGGGCGTGTTGGCTGCGGTACATATGGGTATATTGTTAGCCTGTGTGGTTTTGGCGCGTTGGTGGCAGGCGGCTTTGTATAACCCAGGTGGTTTTCAAACCGAGTTTCATCAGTTGCGTTTACCCCTATGGCTTACGGGAACACTGGCTTTAGCCGTCTTTGGCTTAAGTAGTATTACTGATATGACACAGTGGTTGTTTGTATTATCGGTACCCTTATTATTTGCAGGCTTAGCCTTAATACATGGGCTGGTTGAACAATTAAAATTAGGCCGAGCTTGGCTGATTGCTACCTATTTAGGGTTGCTACTCTCAAGTGCAGTGGTCTTTACTTTACTGGCAATCATGGCCACCTTGGACAGTGTGTTCAAGTTGCGGCAACGTTTGCCCGTTAGAGTAAAAAAATAGAATTAGACTCTTCGTGTATACATGTTGAGCAAATTAAGGAATTAAACATGAATGTAATTCTTCTTGAAAAAGTGGGTAAGTTAGGCGCCTTAGGCGATACTGTTTCAGTTAAAGCTGGATACGGCCGTAACTTCCTCATCCCCAAGGGCAAAGCGGTACCTGCTAACAAAGCTAACATTGAAGCTTTTGAAGCACGTCGCTCAGAACTCGAAGCTGCTGCTGCTGAAAAGCTAGCTGCTGCTCAAGCTCGTGCAGACGCAATTGGCGCATTGACCATTTCTATCCCGGCTAACGCTGGTGAGGAAGGTAAGCTGTTTGGTTCAATCGGTACTAACGAAATCGCTGCTGCCTTATTGGAAGCTGGCCATGTTGTTGACAAGACTGAAATACGTCTACCTGAAGGCACCTTGCGTGCATTGGGCGAAACCGCTGTTGCCATCCAACTTCACAGTGACATCACTATAGAAATCACTGTAGCGCTGGTTGCTGAGTAAGACTTAACCCTCGTTGCTACGGGCCGTTGGCCGGTGTAATGAGATGGCTTAAGAGCCTTCACAAAGCAATTTCAAAAAGCCCCGATCAAGGGGCTTTTTTGTGCCTGTGGTAAAGGTTATCATAGGCCAGTAATCACCTTATTAAATTGATATTTCAATGCTACCAGCCTCACATTTACTTAAGTCCGATCCTCAGCTTGATGCACTCAAGGTGCCGCCGCAGTCGTTAGAGGCGGAGCAATCTGTGTTAGGGGGGTTGATGCTAGATGAAATGGCATGGGATCGAGTGTCTGAAGCGGTGGCCGAAGTCGATTTCTACCGTCATGACCATCGCCTCATTTTCCGGGTGATGACCAAGCTAGTGGGTGACTCTCGACCGATCGACGTGGTGACTCTGTCGGAAGAGTTGAGCCGCATTGATGAATTGTCTAATGCCGGTGGTTTAAGCTACCTTGGTGAGTTAGCGAAAAACACGCCCAGTGCATCCAATATTACAGCTTATGCCAATATTGTGCGTGAAAGGGCCATTTTGCGTCAACTGATTGGTGTGGCTAATGAGATCGCTGATTCTGCTTTCCATACCGACGGCCGCTCATCAGCTGATGTGTTGGATGAAGCCGAGCGCAAAGTGTTTGAGATTGCTGAGGACCGCCCAAAAGAGGGCGGACCCCAATACGTTAACCCCATCCTTAAAGGTGCGGTAGAACGTATTGATGAACTATTCCGCTCAGGCAGTGCCATTACTGGCATCAGTACAGGTTTTACCGACCTAGATAACCGCACCGCAGGCATGCAAAAATCCGATTTAATTATCGTCGCAGGTCGCCCTTCAATGGGTAAGACCACCTTTGCCATGAACATCGTTGAAAATGCCGCCGTCATTGGTGATGCACCGATACTCGTGTTCAGTATGGAAATGCCAGCCGAACAGTTAATGATGCGTATGTTGTCATCCCTTGGCCGTATTGATGCCACCCGCATGCGAACCGGTAAACTGGAGCAAGATGATTGGCCCAAATTGACGGGCGCGGTAAACTTATTAAAAGATAAACCCTTGTACATTGATGACAGTGCGGGCCTAAGCCCAACCGAAATGCGCACCCGGGCTCGGCGTATTGCCCGAGAACATGGCAGTGTGGGCATGATCATGATTGATTACCTGCAATTGATGCAGATTAAAGGTCATACGGAAGGCCGTACTGCGGAAATTTCCGAAATATCTCGTTCTCTTAAAGCCTTAGCAAAAGAACTTAAGTGCCCAGTGATTGCCTTGTCACAGCTTAACCGTAGCTTGGAAAATCGTCCTAACAAACGCCCTGTCAACTCAGATTTGCGTGAGTCTGGCGCCATCGAGCAAGACGCAGATTTGATCATGTTCATCTACCGTGACGAAGTCTACAACGAAGACAGTGAAGATAAAGGTAAGGCCGAGATCATTATTGGTAAGCAACGTAATGGCCCCATTGGCACCTCACGCTTAGCTTTCATTGGTAAATACACCCGTTTTGAAGATCTCGTCCATAGCTATGATGGTTATGACGACATAGAATAACCGCAGTGGCGGTATAACCTGTGTAGGTGAGATGATGAGTGACTGGTTTGATGATGACGAAACACAGGTCAGTATGGGCATTAGCGCCTCTTTGCTAAAGCACTTACCCATTGGCTACGAATTGATTACCACAGCCAACGACCTGCGCTTATATGGTGATCACAACATCGATCTAATGCAATCCCTGCACTTGGCCGGCGGCCATTGGGACCCAGAGCTACTGGCTTATACAATTCCCCTTGGGCGTCATGCTCAGCTTGAACATGCCCTCAAACACTTCACTCAACAGCAACAAGGCATGGCCGATACCATGAGTATTTTGGCAAGCCACATGGCTCCTGATCAACATCAGGTAGAAGTGCAAAGGCGCAAACGAGCAGTGGAACAGCGCATTAAAATAATCGCTGGCCGTTACCATGCAGGAGACCTGCTTAAAGGCCATGAAATTTTAAGTTTAGGTAAGCACTGGCAAGAGTTTCCAGGGTTGCAATGGAAAGCGGTGGACAAAGCCAAATGTGGAATGTGCGATAAGTTTGCTCGGGTATCTTCTGCCAAAAAATGTCAGCAGTGTGCAGCCAAAGGCAGTGGCCTTGAGCCTATTACCTATTGCTATGCTTACTTTGATTAGTTCGTTTGGATTAGTCCGATTTTTGAGAAATTAAGCTAAAGCATAAAGGCGGGCAGTGTGCCTGCTGTTCTAAAGCCCAAGAATGCCACCTAGCTTATGCTGAAACCAATAGCTTGAAGATTCTATTTTGGTGGTTGGGTCCATATAGTCATTCTCATCTTCGTCTAAAGAAGCGGTACGGTCAAAATAATCTGCAACCACGGTGCTGCCTGTTTGTGGTTCAAACATCACCATAGCAGGGTGCATTTCATACATGAATAACTGGTCTATACATAAGCACCCACATCATTGCTATCGATCGTCATCAACTGCATAAGCTTAGGATGCACAAAGAGTTTTTCTTTGCCCACACTAATTTCCCGCAGCACACCTATTTGCGCCAACTGCTTAAGGTAGACAGACGCTGTTTGTCGTTTAGCGATGCTTCGTTGTACGAGGTCAGTAATGCGACAATAAGGCTGTTCGAAAATAACCTGCACTAGCTCAAAGCTGTATATCTTGGGCAGCTGCTGTTTGATATAAGCACTGGTGTACTCCATTAATGCTTTAATCGCTGCGATTTTTTCACAAGTCCAAAGTGATGTTTGTTCCACTCCTTTAAGCATAAATATTAACCAATCTTGCCAGTTTTGATCGCTGGTTACTTGGTTCAATAATCGGTAGTAGTGTTGCTTGTTCTGAACAATGTAACGGCTTAAATACAAAATAGGTAAGGTTAATAGCTGCTGCTCTATTAAGTACAGCACGTTTAAAATTCTACCAGTACGGCCGTTACCGTCATAAAAGGGGTGGATTGCCTCAAATTGATAATGGCTAACAATCATTTTTATAAGCGGGTCTATGTCGTCATTGGTGTGTAAAAAACGTTCCCAATTGGCAAGTAGGTCACGAATAACGGTTTCCCCTACGGGAGGGGTATAAATAATTTTGGCAGTGGATTGATTACCAATCACAGTGCCAGGCAGCGTTCTAATGTGCATATCAACATTTTTGAGTGTGCTGCACACTTCAATCGCCGTGGCAGTACACAATGGTTTGTGGGCGAGCTGAGAAAACCCTTGATGTAATGCTGTACGATAGCGTAGCGCTTCTCTAGTGGCTGGGTCTGCACCGTCACTTTGTTGGGAGAATTTAAAAAGCTGGTCTGTAGTGGTGACGATATTTTCTATTTCAGAGCTGTCTTTGGCTTCTAGCAGGGGGATAAGGTTGATTAACATACCTTGATTGGGCAGCAGGTCCCCAGCTTGTTTTAGCTGTGCAAGAGCAGCCCGCGCAGTGATGCACGCTTTCAAAACAGGTGTGGTTTCGAGACTTTCCACTGTGGGTGGTAATAGGGGTATTTGGTTATATGGAACATCAGCCTGCCAACTCATGTTTAAATTCCTTCATTTAATCGACATGTGGCTTAGTATAGGTCGATGCTACCGACATATCAATATTATGTGTCGATACGTGTCGATGATAACCGTAAATATCGACATGAAATGATTGCGCTCGTAGGGATGTAGGTTAGGTAAGTATATCTAACAACCCCTGAGGCATCCGCACAGGCTTTTGGCGCTGGTAATCAAAACAGCCCATGCGTGTTTCACCGGTGGCGACCAAGTGGCCCGTTTTTTGATCTTTTAGTTTGTACAGCAGGTTGAAGCGTGCCTTGCTTATGCAATTAACACTGAGAGATAGCGTTAGTTTTTGATGCAGATACCCTTGCTTTAGGTATTCAATACTGGCACCAGTCATAATGAGGCCGCAGCCGCCTACATCTTGCTCACTGAGGTTGTGGTGACTAAGCCATAACACTCTAACCTCGTGGAAGTAGCTTAAAATACGATCATTGCTTAGATGATTACCGTAGTTTAAATCAGCCACTCTAACATCAAGATGACAGTCAAATAGGGCTGTGAAGTCGGGGTCAATTTTAGTCTGTGGCATGGTCTTGCCCAAAGTAGCGTGCCAGTACCCTTAACATGCCTTCACACAGCAGGGCTAAGTCTTGCTGGCTCATGACGTAGGGGGGCATAACGTACACCAATTTACCAAATGGCCGCACCCATATACCCTCTTCTACAAACATTTTTTGTATGATGCCCAGATCTACGGCTTGGGTGACTTGTATTACCCCAATGGCGCCTAATACGCGGACATCTTCCACATAAGGCAGGTCTATGGCGGGTGTTAGTAGCTGGTGAAGCCCTTTATTGATCCCATCAACCTGCTTTTTCCAGTCGCTTTTTTCGAGCAAATCCAAGCTTGCGTTAGCCACGGCACAGGCCAGAGGATTGGCCATAAATGTGGGCCCGTGCATGAAGCAACTGGCCTCACCCCGTGAGATGCTAGTGGCAATTTCACTGGTGGTTAAGGTGGCAGCAAAGCTCATAGTGCCGCCAGTAATGGCTTTGCCTAAGCACATGATATCGGGACTCACTTGGGCGTGATCGCAGGCGAATAGGGCACCGCTGCGGCCAAATCCAGTGGCAATTTCGTCAGCGATTAAGAGAATGTCATATTGCTTACAGAGGTCTGCTGCTCCCTTGAGCCAATGTGGGCTATAAAAACGCATGCCACCTGCACCCTGAACAATAGGCTCTAAGATTAAGGCCGCAATCTCATGTTGGTGCTCACGCATTTTATCTTCAAGTGCGACTAAATCACCGTCTTGTAATGGACGATCGAAGCCCATGGCAGGGGCGTCAACAAAATGGTGTTGAGGTAAAACGCTAGCAAACAGTGAATGCATGCCATTAACGGGGTCACACACCGCCATGGCGCCAAAGGTATCACCATGGTAGCCATGGCGGATGGTGAGCATGCGGTTTTTTTGAGCCTGCTGCTTAGAGTGCCAATATTGTAAGGCCATTTTTATGGCCACTTCGACCGCTACAGAGCCTGAATCTGCAAAAAACACCTTATCTAAGCCAGCGGGTGTTAAATCCACCAAACGTTTAGCCAGCGTCACTGCGGGTGCATGGGTAATACCGCCAAACATAACATGGGACATGTCAGAAATTTGTTGATGCATGGCTGCGTTGAGGTCAGGGTGGTTGTAGCCATGCACGGCACACCACCAAGAAGCCATGCCATCAATTAACTCTCGGCCATCGGCTAAGGTCAGGCGCACACCTTGGGCGCCCACCACGGGGTAGGTGGGTGGAGGGTTGTCCATGGAGGCGTAGGGGTGCCAAACATGCTGTTGGTCTAAGGCGATCAGTTGTGCAGGAGTCATAAGTATCAAATATGTTCTTTTGTGAGTGATATATTAACATAGCTAAAGCATATTATTGGCTGATTTCAAGTACCTTGATTTGATCTAAACGCACTTGCCAGCGCAGGTTGATGTCAGCAATGTGACAGCCATAAATACGCTCTGGGTCTTGCTGATAGGCGGGTCTAGGGTCGTGTAGTAATACTTGCTCAATAAGCTCAAGTAGCTCTGGTCTGCTGGATAAAGCTTGTTGGGCTTGGGGGCTGTAATAAATGGGCAGTTGCAATACCTGGTCATTACTGGCGAAGCCACTGTGAGCATCGGGTATCGATTCTACCCAAGGTAGATAGGGCTTAATATCAACAATGGGTGTTTGATCGATTAAATCAGCCCCACTCACGTGGAGTATGACACCGTTGCGGGTATCAATGGACTCCAACTTAACCAGAGATAACCCCAAAGGGTTGGGTCTAAAGGTTGATCGGGTGGCAAATACACCGCGCTTTTTATTACCGCCTAATCTGGGGGGTCGTACTTTAGGTTTCCAGCCCTGATCTGCCGTCTGATGGAATATGAAGCTTAGCCAAATGTGAGAAAAGCCTTCGAGTCCATCCACAGTCTCAATGTGATTAAAGGGTTCAATTAACTCAATTTGAGCTAAGGCGGCTGTGACTAAACCGGGTTGTCTTGGCGTCGCAAACTTTTCTTTAAAACAGGAATGGATCACCCCAATCTTATGGAGCGAGTAGCTATGTGGCGTGTTTTTTTGCATAGGGTTCAACAGTGGTAAGCAGGAAAAATTTAAAAAAATAGGCCTTGTTAATGGAGCACAATAAAGCAAGGTTATTAGGGGTATGTTGTTTTAAGTGGCGCACAATAACAATGATTTTTCGACCTTAATCGCTTTTCTTACTCAAATGGGTGTCATTGATTAGCCAGGCCTAGAACAAAGTCCTAGAACAAAGTCCTAGAGATGGCTACAATACCTTCTATTTTTCTAACTGAGTTAGTTATGGCACGTAAACCGTTCGTTAAAGCTAAGGCCGTCCAAGGCCGCGGTCATCTTCAATCTGTTACCACCGACGGTCCTCACGTTGAGTGGCTGGGAATGCCAGAATACTACATCCACACCTTAATGATTGCAGATCAGGAGTATGCCTACTTCTCTGCCAACAAGGCGCTTGAATTTGACATAGGTGCTTATGTTTGTTTTCGTTCTCGTGAGTCTAAGAAAGGCTTCTACATTGAAAAGCGGTCATTAGGCATCGCCATAGATCCTGCAGAATATATGCGTCAACTGGATGCCGGCAAAGAATGAAGCGTCAGGTATTTGCCCCATTACCGGTCAATGATCAAACCTGTGGTTGGACCCAAGCCCTGCCTTCCCGTTCATCCAATACTAGCCTGCAAGGCGAGCACCTAGCCGATTTTGTTATTGTGGGTGCGGGCTATACGGGTTTGTCAGCCGCTAGAAAATTTGCCCAGCTTAACCCTAACGCTAACATCATAATTATTGACGCACAGCGAGCGGGTGAAGGCGCGAGTGCGCGCAACTCTGGCTACTTAGTAGATTCGACCCTTAATGATGGCCATATGTCTGATACTGGCTTACAACAATATCGGCAAAAGTATGCCCTTAACAAAGCGGGAGTTGATTGTGTCAGCCAGCTAGTGAGGGAGCATCAAATCGATTGTGATTGGGATGCCAGTGGTAAATTTCACGCCACAGCAGTGCCTGCCCATGAGGCTAAATTGCAGCGCTTTAGTAAACTATTGCAAGAGTTGGAGTTGCAACACCGTCTGCTTGAGGGCAGCGAACTGAAGCAACGCTTAGGCACTAGTTATTATACTCAAGCTTTGTGGACCGCTGGCGGCATTATGTTGCAGCCGGCTAAGTTAGCGCGGGCTTACATCGATATTTTGCCGGCTAATGTCACTCTCTACGAAAACAGCCCCGTATTAACCTGGCGTAAACAGGGGGCCGACTTTTTGGTTTCAACGCCTTTGGGTCAAGTTAAAACCCCTGCATTGTTAATGGCGGTTAATGGTTTTATGGCCAGTGCTGGGTTAAAGCGCAAGCGCGCCTTTCCATTGACCTTGACAGCTAGCATGACACGGCCCCTAAGTGATGCCGAATATGCCGCTATAGGCAGTCCTAAAGCATGGGGTTTACTGTCTGCTCAAGCCATGGGTGCAACGGTTCGGCTAACCGAAGACCGGCGTATTATGGTGCGTAACACGGCTGAAGTGTGGCCTTCTATGAATATGTCACCCACCCAATTGGCCAAGCGTAAAAGCCTACACCTGCACGGTTTAAAACGCCGTTTTCCACAATTAGACAGGGCCATATTTGACAGCTGCTGGTCGGGTGTCACCTGTGTCAGCGGTAACAACGGCCAAGTGTTTGATCAATTAGACTCAAAGCTATTGGTGGCCGGCTGCTACAATGGTGGTGGCATTGGCTTGGCCACCTTGTTTGGTGAGCAGATGGCATACAAAGCCAGTGGTCAAATGACCGATGCCATGGCCATGATCCAAGCCCGACCCAAGCCCAACCCTTTGCCTATGCAGCCTTTGTTAAGCTGGGGTGTGCGTTTACGCTTAGTGCGTGATCGCATTATTGCGCGTAAAGAAAATTAACCATACGCGTTAGCTAAAAGCCTAAAATCACCGTCTGGCGCTTGAATTAATAGGGCTTTAAAGGCCATTAAAACGCCAATTGCGTGCCCGCTTTATTCTGCAGCTCAGCGGTTGCCAACATGGCCAGAGTGTCGCCCTTGGTAATAAAATGATGCCCTGTAATGCTAAATAAATAGCCATCACAAGGGGCGCATATGGGCATTGATGTGGCCGTAGGGCAATCTAGTAAAACGATGTCTGCAAACACTTCCTGCGCCTTTAAAGTGGCACCTAATCTAGCCCGATAGGTAATAATGCCTGATGCTAGGGCTTTCACCATTCTCACTTGATCTACGCCCAGCTGTTTGAGTGCAACGGGTTGTTTAGGTAGGGGAGTTCTGTCTATAAGGTTTTCGTGGGTGAGAAAATCTAATATGCCTAAGCAATCTTGTTCAGCCAGCTCAGGGCTTACATCGCCTCGGCCACGGAGTTCAAGGGTGGCGGCAAAACAGGGTTGTGAAAACACATCGCTGGCCAAATGTTGCTCCATAGTTACCCAAGGTTGGGTATGGGTGCCGTCAAATGCTACGGTGCCAGTGACATCCTCTTCTAAACAAATAGCAAACCCCATTGAATTTGCAAGGGCTTGGCCAGTGTGCTGTTGGTGTACCCCATAAAATACATGGGGCAGGGCCACATCATCACAATGCAAGTCGAGTACATAGTGTGCATCGATAGAATGCGACAACAATGTCTTGTGCAATGAGTTGATTTCAAAGTCATCACTTCTTTGTTGCACCAAGTGCTTTAAGCCGGCCCGCATAACGCGGTCATTGGCGATCTTATCGTCACCGAAAGATTGCGATAAACTGGCCATGATCTGTTCTGGGCTGATGGCCATATTACGGTTAAAGTTCTGGCCCGTATGCCAGTCGCAACGACCGATCACATGTCCAAAAGAACGTTGCCTTAAGCCCACTGGATTAGCAAAGGGTACCAATACAATTTCGGCCTTGAGTGCGCCTTGCTGATCAAGCTGTTGCAAATGTTTAAGCAGGTGCTGAGCGACCAGTAGTCCGGGGTATTCGTCGGCATGTAAACCGGCTTGAATATATACTTTTTGGCCGCCGCTTGGGCCAAAGCGATGCAGGTGAATATGAGCCTGGTTACCCACGCTTGCGGTGGCCAGTGGTAGGGTTTCGAACGCCATGTGTGCTTCTCGTCAATAGGGAACTTTGGATTATAAGTGCCTAGCAAGAATAAACCCTATAATGGGTCTAGGCAATGATCAAAACACCGTGTGCTTAGGGTTTTTTGGGGGCTAAAGTACGAGCTAACAGCGCTGGGCTTAAGGCTATTAATGGTTTAGGTTTGGGCAGGGCCAGTGCAGTCTTGATGACCTCAGAAAATCCACTTGAAGCAATGTGGTTAGGCGAAATGACCGTGGCTTGCCCCGTGCGCTCTAAGTCTGCACCATTGGCAAATTGATCCGTGGAAAAGGGTAATATTATTTGACGCACGCCCAAAGCGAGGGCTTCTTGAACACTATTGTTACCCCCATGGTGAATGATCAGATCGCATGCGCCCAAGAGCCCCACCTGGGGCAGGGTTGGCTCGATTAACCAGCCTTCAGGTAAAGGTTCAAACTCCGACATGGGGCTAGCTCCAATGGCCATAGCCACTCGGGCTCCAGCGCCTTGTAGCGCGCTTGATAGTAGCTTCAGTACATCAACCCGATGTGACAAGAACGTGCCTAAAGCAACATAAACCAGGGGCCTATCATCCACCTGATCAAGCCATTGGCGATAGGGTTGGGTGAGGGTTTCATGGCGTATTAGTGGCCCAACAAATTGGTGTTGTATGGGTAAGTGGTCTAAGCGCTCACTTGCGTGATACTGCTTTGGGCTATTGTAGAGTACCTGATCACCATGCACACGAAAGGCATCCTTTACGGGTGGCATTGAGGGTGCAATAGTCGCCAGCGCCGCATTCCAGCGTTGGGTAAAGGTTTTAGTCACACGGTCAGTAATGTGCTTTTGTGCGGTTAGAGCCTCAGCCTCGGGCTGCATGCAACTTGGCCAAACTGCGGGAATGCCGTAACGCTCAGTGCCTACAGGCAGTTGACTGGGATGACCAGGCACAAGGGTGGTAAAACGTCTGCCGGTGGCATAGACCCCTAAAGTAGACCCAAAAGAAATATGGTCAACCAAAATCTCATCGGGCTGTATTAGATCGCACAGTTGGGCAATGTTTCTTGCCACTTGAAGTGGCTCCCAAAGTAGATCTTTTTCTCTATCTAGCGCCTGACAGAGAATCGTTGCCATAGGCCCATCTCGGGTGGCGCTCAAAAAGCGCTTAATGGCAGCATCCTGATTAACGATGCCGCTATTGGCACCTTGGCTTAATTGAAGCAAGACCCATTCAAAGCCTTCGGCTTTGGCATGGGGCTGCATGTTAGTGCCCGTAGCAAAGACGACCCTACTGCCTGCCTGTTTAGCTGCCCTTGCCACCACGGCCAATGGGTTGTAGTGAGAGATAAAGTCAGGACTGATGACCAGTAAAGTCATGGTTTGTCTCGCACGGTAAGATACAACTCAGTGAGTTTCTCAGCCATGGTATCAATCGCGTAGTGCTCTTCAACCATGTGGCGGGCTTTAAGACTTCGGCCGCTGCGCTCAACGAGTGCAAAGCCTTCATGAATGGCTGTGCCAAGGTCGTCTTCAGGGTCCACCAGAATGCCTGTATCGCCATGGTCTACGTAGGTAGATGGGCCTCCAGTGCTGGGGGCTACAACAACTAGCCCAGTGGCTAGGGCTTCAATTAAAGCGAGGCCAAATTCCTCTTTAAGGGCGCCATCCACATAAATACCACCCGCTGCCCAATTGTCTGGGCGGCCTATCATAGTGGCTGCCATGAGTTGGGCAATATCAGCCCGCGGACGGCCGCCCATTAGAATAATACCGGCACGGCGGTAATCATCAATGGGCACAGCACTATCAATAGCCTCCATCACCGCCATTTCTACCATCGACGGGTGGCTTAAATTACCACCAACCAAAACCAGATTGCAGCGCTTATACAGTAATGGATCCTGGGCCCAGGCACTGGCGATACGAGCCATGCCTTTAATGGGGTGGAAGCGCCCAACACTAAGCAGTAAGGGCAAGTGACGACGGCTTGGACATATTTTGTTAGCCAAATCATTGATCACACCGTCGGCAGCCCTGTGATTCTCATCTGCGTAATGTAAAGCTGCCTGGCGAATGAGTTGTATATCGATGCCTTCGGCGATCGTCACCGAATGTTGTTTATGCTGCTTAACGTCTTTGCGGATGGCTTGCAGTAATTGTTTGCATTTGGGTTGGGGAAAGAGCGCCACATGGCTCACATTTCTGCCCATTTGCTCCAGCATCCGCGCCCGAAACCACAGATTGCTTTGAGCGTCAGCATTAACAAAGGCGCTGCCACTCAGCGAGCCACCTGCATGCAGTGCTTGCACCGTATTTTGTGGGTCTGGAGCGAAACTAAAGCAAATTGGGATAGACAGGCTATGGGCCACGTCTGCTGCCGCAAATGTGGCTGCATCAAGCATGCGTAGATGAATCACATCAACAGCGCCAAAATTACGCAGGCACCGTTTAATGCTGCGCTTAAGCACGGGTAAGTGTTCCCAGGCATTGGTGCTATTCATGGGGCGTATGTCATCGCCAGCAGTGATAATGCCATAAGGTTGGGGGGTGTGGTTAGTTGCGCCTAGGCTGCTAATGGCGTCGTCAACACTACCCAGCCCAATGGTGAGTACTTGGCTAATATTAGGTTGTCGTGCGAGTGCATCACCTAAAGAGACGAGTAGGCTGGCTACCCCGCCCGTTTCACCGCAGCCCCCAGAGCTCAGGGTTTCATCCACCTTGGCAAGCACAAGTTGGCACATACGCAGACCACTATGGCGCTGAGTAAGTGGTGCAGTGTCAAGTGTTTGTTGGTCGTTGATGGCCAAAGTTGCATAGGCACCAATGTCGTTGTCTTGTTGTTTAAGCTGCGCTAGTAACTTGTTAAATGGCCCAGTGCGGCTACCTATTGCACTTATAGCCGCTAGGCGAACGGGCACAGATTCATGGGAATCAGCGGCCAGCAGCGTTAACATGCCATTAACACTGCTGCCATCTAAGGTGCCCAAAAGATCAACTAAGCGAGCCCGTACAAGGGCGTCGCCCTGCGTGATTAGCGCCTTGCTGAGGCTTCTAATTATGAGCTCAGGGTCGGTCTTGGCCCAGTGATTGAGGGTTTCATGGGCATGCATTGTGTCGATACCACCCGCACCTAATTGCGCCAACAGCAAGGGCAGCGCCGCCACAGAGGGAGGCCGGTTAGCGAGTTTCCAGCTGGTTTGGCGCCGCACACTAGCTTCTGTATGTGATAAACATTCAATAAGCACCTTGCAGGCTTCTTCGCCCTGCATGGCAGCCAAGGGTTCAATGGCGATCAAAGCACTGAGGGTGTCTGCTTGGGTCATTGCTGCGAGGTCATCTAACAAAAGACTGGTGTTAGAGGCGGTCTCTGTGAATTGAGCCAGCAGCGCCGATTGATTGAGCATTTCTTTGAAATCAACCACGCCAGCCGCTTGCTGCAATTCCTCAATGAGAATGCGGCCCATATAAGCTTCGGCCTGGGCTTGAGAAGGGCTCGCTAAACGAGTCGACTGATAATCGATATTATGCTGTTGCATGGCCATTTTTTGCCATATAAGCGATTTATTAAGCATTATCACCACCAATAATAACGACCAAGCGCTAGGTCGTTTACGTGAGTACTATTGTCATTCAGCGAATGTGCACCAACTGTTCAGTATCTTTGTTAAGGCGACCCTAGAAGCAGTAAGTGCGTATGAATTAATAAGCAATTAATTGTACAAAAAATAATACTGTACAATTAAATACTTGTACAGTATTATTTTTTGTATAATTATTTACGTCGGCGCATGAGCCTTGGTTTTTTTTCTGCTGTTAGCCTATGCGCCTATGCGGGCTAAGCTTGAGCTCTATGATAACGCTAAATCAACGGCCCGTTAGTGCTTTTACAGTGCTTTTACAGTGTCTTTACGTTCGTTAAAATGTGTCTAATCAAAAAAACAGCCTTGACCACTTTTATGGTTTAATGGAGTAAGCTTAAGTTACTGTAGGTAAGCTTATCTGCCCTCAATTAAGGGTGGCTGTTGATGAATTACAGCGCGGAGATACATATTATGAAAATTAGTCAGAGACTGCTCAGCTACTTCGATCGTCACAAAACAAAATCGACCAAAAAAAGTCGCACCCGCTTTCGCAATGATATCTGCAATCATTGGGATTTAGACTACCTCTCAACCGCAGAACTGGAAGAGCGCTTGTTGGATGACACTGTTGAAACCACCATTCCACTCAAAAAACTCGATCCGTAAAACCCCCGTTATTAGGCTGCTAACCTAAGCTCAAACTTTGGCTTTGGTTTGATTGTCTTGCCCGCTTAAATACCATATAATATCTGCCCTGATTTATGCATGTGTGACATGCGATTAATTCAGGCGGGGTAATGCCCATTTCCGTGATGTCGCCAATAATGGCGCATTGCATTGATGAATAGTAAGTGATTTCAAAACTTACACGACGTA
>TARA_B110000914_G_scaffold39319_1_pt1 | contig 18464 bp, 24 predicted proteins | sample TARA_B110000914 | Tara Oceans TARA_B110000914 (sample SAMEA4397983) | marine metagenome | biome: Polar Biome; feature: [MES] marine water layer (ENVO:01000295) within the mesopelagic zone...; material: water (ENVO:00002006), including particulate matter (ENVO:01000060) such as......
GCCTCGCTCCCGTCTACCATCAATCGCTCTACGATGGCTACGGATGGAGAGGGTATGGCCGCCGGGGCCGGCATCGCGGCTTCTACCCCTACAACAGCTTCAGCAGCAGCGTCAGCTATATTCCCTACCCCACCGCCTGGGTGAGGTTCATCAACGGTCGCGTCGACAGCTGGCAACGCGGGCGCACGCAATAAACCGGAGCCTTACAGCTCTCCCCGCTGCTCCTTCTCAAGCTCGATCCGGTCCTCTCGGTTTCGGGCTTTCACTCGATTGTTCCGCTTGCTCCAGCGCTCGACAATCATCTGACGCTTTTTGCGTCGTAGATTCAGTTCTTCAATTTCTTCATCCAATCTCAAAAACCCCTCGTAGCGGGCTTGGTCAAGTTCCCCCGCTTTCACCGCGGCCTCGATCGCGCACCCTTTGTCAGCCTGATGCTTGCAGTCCCGAAACTTGCACTGTTGCGTCAAGTCCTCCACATCCACAAAGCTATCCCGCAAGGTATCCTCATCCGTCCACATCTGCACCTCGCGGATTCCCGGATTGTCGACCAACATCCCCCCGTTCTCCAAGACCACCAACTCCCGTGCCACCGTAGTATGACGCCCCTTCCCCGTCACCTCATTCACTTCCCCCGTCCACAACCATTCCTCGCCCAGCAACTGGTTCACCAACGTTGATTTCCCAACTCCACTCGATCCCACCATCGTTAGGGTGACTCCGGGATCAAGAAAGGACTTGAGAACCTCCAACCCTTCGTGCCGAGGCGCACTGGTGACAAAAACCGATGCCTCCGGAGAAAGCTCTTGAATCTCCGCACGAGCCTTCTCGTTCACCTCTTCCTCAAAAAGGTCCGATTTATTCACCAGCACCACGCACCGCGCACCGCTCTTCTGGACAATCATGAAATAACGCTCCATTCGCCGGAGATTGAAGTCTGCCCCCGCATCAGTGACGACCACCACAATATCCACATTGGCCGCCATCACTTGTTCCTCGCTACTCTTGCCCGGAGCTTTACGCGAAAAGCAGGTCTTCCTCGGAAGCCGTGCTCGGATGATATGCTCGTCGTTCTCCCCCGCCCCCAATTCAATCGCGACCCAATCACCCACCGCCGGGAGCTCGGCATCGCACGAAGCATCGTGCCAAACTTTCCCACCAACCACACAATCCACCTCATCCACCTCATCGAGCAATGCCGAGAAGTTAATCTTGGTCTCGCGAATCAAACGACCGGCAACCCACCCCTCCTTCGCAACCGTTTTAAAGGCCGCCTCAAAGAAGTCATTCCATCCCAAATCGCTCAAAGTCATCAGAAAGAAGTTGAAACCGGAATCGCCTCCAGAAAAAGTTTCATTTTCCTGACCCTGCAATCACTGCTACCTCTTCCGTGTGGGATACAATGATCGCGACTACATGCAGCCCGGCCACGGCGGCCGGCCCCCCGGTATGCCCGGGGCTTTCGAGGGAGCACCGGTGACCAAATGGCTGTTGATCATCAACGCAGGAATCCTTTTTCTTCAAGTTCTTATGACCGGGCCCGGTGAGCAGATTTTTCTCCAGCATCTCGGGCAATTCAGTATTCAGAAGGCGATTCACGAATTCCAAATCTGGCGATTTCTGACCTTTCAGTTCCTTCATGCGGATTTTGGTCATCTCATTGCAAACGGCATCGGTCTCTTTTTCTTTGGACCCCACATCGAACGATGGATGACCAGTCGGGCCTACCTCACTTTCTACCTTCTTAGTGGAATCGCAGGCGCTCTCTTCTACGTCCTCCTCTTCTTCATGCCCGGCTTCCTCGATGGCTACGTCCCGGGGCTTCCCATGGTTGGAGCTTCGGCAGGACTGTTCGGAATTCTCGCCGCCTTTTACTTTATTGCACCGGAAGCACGGGTCCTTCTTTTCTTTGTCATCCCAATGAGGATGAGAACCCTGGCCCTTGTCTATTTCACAATCGAAGCCCTCGGCGTCATCTTCAACTGGCACAACGCCGGTGGCAGTGCCGGACACCTTGGCGGCGCTTTCTTCGGCCTCGCCGTTCTTAAGATTCCCGCACTCAAGGACTTCGTCATCCGCCTCTCCCAAATCGGAGACAAAGGACCCAAAAAAAGAAAAAGCCGCACCCGCAATGCCACCATCGTCCGTGGGGAAACCCACTCACCCATCGCGCTCACGAAGGAAGTCGACCGCATTCTCGACAAGATCAGCGAGCAGGGTATCCAATCCCTCACCGCCAAAGAAAAGGAAATCCTCAACAAAGCCCGCAAAAATAAATGACCGACGCTGAAATGATCCGCTGCGCCGAACCGGGCCGTCAAATCGAACGCCTCCGCGCCATCATGCATCGCCTTCGTGCTCCCGGCGGCTGCCCGTGGGATGCCGAGCAAACCCACGAATCTCTCGTCTCAAATCTCATCGAGGAAACCTACGAAACTGTCGCGGCCATCCGCTCCGGTGATCAGGAAAACCTCCGGGAAGAACTTGGCGACCTCCTTCTTCAAGTCGTCTTCCACGCTGAACTTGCTCAGGAAAACGACCGCTTCAATCTCGACGAGATCGCCCGAGGCATCAGCGACAAGCTCGTCCGCCGCCACCCCCACGTCTACAGCGACTCCCGAGTCGACAGCACCGATGGCGTCCTCTCCCAGTGGGAAGACATCAAACGCGCCGAAAAAGGCCACGAAGAAAAACCCTACCTCCACGGCGTAGGCAAGGGCCTCCCAGCCCTTCTTCGTGCCGCCAAACTTCAAAAAAAGGCCGGTAAAATTGGCTTCGATTGGCCCGACACCACCGGCATCGCCGAAAAGATCGACGAAGAACTCGCCGAAGTCCGCGTGGAACTCGCAAAGCACCAGGAGGGCACCCCCGCCTCTCGTGAACTCCAGGCCGAAATCGGAGACCTCCTCTTCATCGTCACCAATCTTGCTCGGAAACTGGGCGTTGACCCCGAAGTCGCCCTCGAAGGCACCAACGAAAAATTCCTCCACCGCTTCGACCAAATCGAAAAAGGCCTCAAAAAGGACAACATCACCCTCCTAGACGCCACCCTGGAGCAAATGGACGTCTTCTGGAACGCCGCCAAATAACTTCCTCTCAAAGTAGCCGGGAATTCCAATTTTTTTGCCACAAAGCCCCTCCTCCCCCAAAGGATCCTGCCGATCGGAGAACTTAAAAAAGTTTCTCCCCAGCAAAAAGCCCCTCAATCTGAAAGGAACCTCTCTCTCGACCACCCGCTCGGGGAGGCTCTTCTAGCTGGCTTTTTCCTGACCGGCGCCACCCTTCGGATTATCATGATGGTCGTGAAGCATTCCTAAAGTTGACGATATGAGTAGTGGCAAAATAAAAATCATTGCCCTTCCCCCCGCTCTCCCTTAATCCCTCACCCGTCAGGAGTCACGGAGTTTGGGCTTGTGGACCCGGTCAGGACGGAAACGTAGCAGCCGCAGCTTGTCCCTCATTGCCGTGGCTTTCTGGCACTTTTCATTTTCGGCCACCCGCTTTTACCTCACTGGTATCGGCGGGTGGCTTTTTTATAGCCCAAGGCCCCGGTCATTTCCTAAGCTGCAAAGGCAATGTCCGCCCACCTCTTTCCCGATGGCTCCGCCCTCCCCTCGCCCGGTCTTGGCACCTGGAAAATCCCCGAAGAACTCACCCCCCGGATTGTTCATCAAGCCATCGAAATCGGCTACCGTCATCTCGACTGCGCCGCCGACTACGGAAATGAATCCCTCGTCGGCAAAGGCATCGCCAGCGCCCTCAATGCGGGACTCTGCAGCCGCGATGACCTCTGGGTCACCGGCAAGCTCTGGAACACCTACCACGAACCCCAACACGTCCGGGCCGCCTGCGAACGCACCCTCTCCGATCTTGGCCTCGAACAACTCGACCTCTTCCTCATCCACTTCCCCATCGCCCTCGAATACGTCCCTTTCGACAAAATGTATCCTCCCGGCTGGACCGCCGGATGCGATGCCATGTCCCCTATTAGAGTCCCCTACGCCGACACCTGGCGCGCCATGGAAGAACTCGTCGATGCCGGACTCACAAAAAAGATCGGAGTCTCCAATCTCACCACCGGCCTCATCCGCGATGTCCTTTCCTACGCGCGAATCAAACCCGCCGTCCTTCAAGTCGAGATGCATCCTTACCTCTGCCAAAATACTCTCCTCCGTTATTGTCAAGAGGAAGACATTGCCGTCACCGCCTTCTCTCCCTTCGGCGCCGACTCCTACCTCCCCCTCGGCATGGCGACCGAATCCGAACGCCTCCTCGCCAATCCCGTTCTCGGAGAAATCGCCCAAGCCCACCACAAATCAACCGCCCAAGTCGCCCTCCGCTGGGCCATGCAACGCGGCACCCTCCCCATTCCAAAGACCCAGTCGCTCAACCACCTCCGCGAAAATTTTGAACTTTTCGAGTTTACCCTCACCAGCGAGGAACTCGAAGCCATCTCCGCTCTCGACCAACACAAACGCTTCAACGACCCCGGCGTCTTCGGCGAAAAATCCTTCAACACCTTCTCCCCAATCTTCGACTAAATGAAACCACTCTCAGGAAAAACCGCCATCGTCACCGGCGGAGGCAGCGGCGTCGGACTCGGCACCGCTCAAGCTCTCGCCGAAGCCGGATGCTCTGTCACCATTTGCGGACGGAATGCCGAAAAACTGCACGCCGTCGCCGGAGACCTCCTCTCCGTTCGCCCGTGCGACATCTCAAACCGCGAGGACGTCGATGGCCTTATCGCCGAACTCGGCACGCCCGATATCCTCGTCAATTCAGCCGGCGTCAACATCGTGAAACGCAAGGTCAGTGAAATCGCTCCCGCCGATTTTGACAAACTCCTCGCCATCAACTGCACCGGCTTCTTCAATCTCATCCACGCCGCCCTTCCCGCCATGCGCGAACGGCAGGCCGGCCTCATCTTCAACATATCCTCCATCGCCGGGAAACGCGCCTATCCTCTCGCCGGCATGGCCTACGCCGCCTCAAAATTTGGTGTCACCGGCATGGCCTCCGCTATCAATGCCGAAGAAGCCCAGAATGGCATCCGCATCACCAGCATCTTCCCCGGTGAGATCAACACCCCCATCCTCGACGAACGCCCCGTCAAAGTTCCCGACGAACAAAAAGCCCGCATGGTCCATCCCGAGGACATTGGGGCTCTCATCGTCGCCATCGCCCAGCTCCCTAAGCACGTCGTCGTCCCCGAACTCGTCATCAAACCCACCTATCAGGAGTTCCTCTAGCCCGGCTACAGAGCCTGGGCTTTAGTCTGTGCCGTAACCCGACAGGCTCATCGCCTGTGACCCAAACGAAAAGGGTCCACTTTTTACGCCCGTCATTGAGAATTACATTTCATGAAAAATCATTGGACACTCTCAGCCCTGATTTGGAAAAAATCTTCTCCTTCGTTCCGATTCTCATGAACAAGTCACCGCGGCTCAGATCGAGCTTATGAAAGAGGAGTTTCTCGCACTGAAGACCTTCAATGACGATGGGGATGCTTCGGCGGCAGTTGGCAAAATGAACACCCTGACAGACCAGTATGCAGACCTGTTATCCCGCCGCAAGAAGCTGGGTGACGGGGCCGACCAAGTGAACGAAGAACTGACCGCCGAGATCGAGAAACTCAGCGGTGAACTCGTGAAACTCCCCTGACCGTGAGGTCGGAGCCGGAGTTTGAACAGAAACTGCTTTGGGCTGCGCCGGCATCCTCATCGAACAGTGTGTCAACAGACGCAGCAACCAAGCATCAACGGTAAAGGCAAATGAGACACGATTAGGCTCCCCCATTTTTCTCGATTTCTGTGCTTAACTCTCAGCACGCAAACCGTTACCCCTCGGGCAAGCATTATGAGAACACTTGTCATCAGCGACATCCACGGCAGCCTCGACCCCCTGAAGCAAATGATCCGAGTCATTGCCCCTCAACCGGAAGACCACCTCATCTTCGTCGGCGACTACGTTGATCGTGGCCCCGACTCCAAAGGGGTCATCGAATTCCTCATTAGAATTAAGGAACAATACAACGCGACCTTCCTCCACGGCAACCATGAGGAAAAATTTCTCCTCTCCTCCATCGACAAAACTGATCTCGCCCACTGGCTTGAAGCCTGGGGAGGCGGCGCCACTCTTGAATCTTACGGTCCCGATGGATTCGACGCCGTCCCCGATTCCCACTGGGACTTCGTCCGTCACACCCAACCCTCCTACGAAACCGACACCCACATCTTCGTTCACGCCAATCTGGAGCACGACATTTCCGTCTCCAAACAACACCCTTTTACCCTCATTCACAAAAAATTTGGCACTCCGCTCCCCCACCAATCCGGCAAGATCATGATCTGCGGCCACACCGCGCAAAAATCCCCTCACCTCCCCCTCAACCTCGGCCACGCCATCAATATCGACACCGACGTCGGTCGCGGCGGCTGGCTCACCTGTCTCCACGTCGAATCCGGCCACTACTGGCAAACCAACGTCGATGGTGAAACTCGCGAGTCGGACCTGAGCTAGGCTAAGAGGAGAACAATGGTCTCCCCTTCTTCCTCAAATCTCCCTCACTCCCCCTGAGGGAGTCGCATCCCTCAAACTCTGTGCCGCAATCCGAACCGCGTTCTCCAGCGCTTCCGCCACGCCTCCCCCCTCGTGGAGAACGTGAAGAAAACCTGCGGCAAACGCATCGCCAGCTCCGTTCGCTCCCGCAATTTCCTCATCTGGTACCTTCACCGAATCCTGACAAAACACCTCTCCTTCGGTCGTCACTACGACCGCATGGTTCTCCGTGTGTACCACCACCATCTTCCTGACCCCCTCATTCAAGATCTCCCTCGCCGCCCCTTCCAATTCCTCAATCTCCCTTCCCAAAATCCTCCCAGCCTCGATCTCGTTCAGAAAAAGCACATCCATAAACGGGATCGAACTTCGCACAATCTCCCCAAATTTCTCGTGACTGGCCGAAACCAAATCCACCGCCGTCACCATTCCGGCTCTCCCCGCTCTTTCTAAAAGGTGCGAGGCAGTCGTCCTTCCATCTTCTCCAAATGAATCCAGCTGATCGAGCAGCATCAAATACCCCAGATAAAAAATCCGAGCCTTCGCTTTCCTGAAATCCACCCCTGCTCCTTCAAACCCTGCGTTCGCTCCACGCTGGTGAAAAAAAGTCCTTCTCCCCGTCGGCTCCACCGTCATCACATCAGTATATGACGTGGGTAACCCCCCGGATCTTCCCAGACCCTTCGCATCGATCCCATACTGCGCGCAGTGCTCTAAAATCCACTGTCCGTCAGCGTCGTCTCCAATCAATCCCGCTGCGAACAACGGATATTTTACGCCCATCCTTGCCAAATCCATCAGCACGTTGAACGGCCCTCCGCCATTCGATGCCGTCTCCGAAAGAATGTTCGCGAGCGTGTCCTGCTCCGGATACCCGTCAATCACCTTTACCCGGTCCACGATAAAGTTTCCGGCCGCCAAAATCCCCTCTCTCATAACTCCACAACTTCCGAGTTCTCGTGCGATGCCAAGGCCGCCGCAAAGATCCGATGACTTTCCAAAGCTTCATCCGGTGTGGCGCACCCAAATCTCCCGTCCAGTAACCCCTCCCGTTCCAGCAAAAACGAAGCCCACATCTGCTGAATGACATCCGCAAACCCCACTTCAAAAATCCCTCCCGTCACCGTCTTGAACGCCGTCTCGAATCCCAACTCGCTCCGCTTCCAGAACTGCTCCTTTTCCCTTTCAAAAAGCCAAAGCCCCTTCGTATCCGCCGTCGAATACCTCACCCCACCTTCAGTTCCGCGGATCTCAATAAACCACGTGTTCGTCGCCCCCGGCTGCAAACGCTTCATTTCAAGTCGCACCGGCACTTCCTCCCCGTCAATCTCTGACCACCCGTGCACCAGCGCATTATCCCAGGTGTCGCAATCAACTTTCCCACCTCTCCCGTCCGGCCTTTCGGGATATCCCTTCTGGAGCTGGGCAAAAACCCTCTTCGGAGCCCAGCCCAATCTGAGCGGCAAATGACACGCATGCATTCCGAGATCATTCAAAACTCCTCCCTCACCACAGGTTGCCGAAATTCTCTTCCAATTCGCCGCCTTTGTCGGGTCCAAATCACTGGCGTGATGAAATCCCGACACCACTTCCAGCACCCGGCCCAACTTCCCCGACCTCGCCACTTCAAATGCCCGCTGTCCGCCCGGTAAAAATGGCATCTCCGAAGAACATCGGACAAACCGCCCCGTCTCCCCAATCACCTCGCAGATCGTCTCCGCCGCCTTCAAATCAATTCCAAAAGGCTTCTCTGCAAACAGGTCTTTTCCCGCCTTCAGGACATCAAGGTAAATCTCCTTATGCAGGTGATGCGGAACCGCCACATAGACCACCTCGATCTCATCGTTCGCCAACAGCTCGCGATAATCACTCACCCGCTGCGTCACCGAAGGAATCTTTTCAAACCACTCCAAAACCTCCGGGTTCAAATCCGCCACCGCCTTCAACACCGGCGTCACCGGCATATCAACCAAGGCACACCAACGAGCAAAAGCTGAAGTGATCTCCCGGCCCATCAGGCCCCCTCCAATAATTCCTATATTAACATTCATTTCGATAAGCTTTGGCTAAGAGGGTCACCGGATGCAGAACATTAAGCTCCGGCATCGCGTTCTGAATCTGCAAATGACACCCCGGATTTGCGGTCAGCAATATTTTCGCTCCCGTCGCACGAATGTGACCAGCTTTTCTCTCCAACAAAAGCCGCGACTGCTCCGGCTGCGTCAGCGAATACACTCCCGCCGACCCACAACACCAGTCCGATTCCTTCAGCTCCACCCGCGTCACTCCCGGCATCAAATCGATCACCATCCTCGGCGGTAAAACCACCTTCTGCCCATGCGCTAGATGACACGAATCGTGATAGGTCACCCTCACCTTCTCTTCAAATGGAGCCGCCATTGGAGGCCTCACTTTCACCTCCACCAAAAACTCATGAATATCTCGCACTTTGGCATCCCACTCCTTCGCTCGCCCATCATTCGGCAACAATTTCGCAAAATGTCTCATATGCGAACCGCATCCTCCCGCGTTCGAAATAATCACATCAAACGAATCCGGCGGCAGCAGATCCAACAACCGCCTCGCATTCGCCCGCGCCATCTCCTCTTCCCCGTTATGCGCATGAATCGAACCGCAACACGGTTGCACCGGAGGAGTGTGAACCTCGCAACCATTCGCGACCAAAACATCGACTGTGTCCCGGTTGATTTCCGCATACGCTAGGTCCTGCACACACCCCGTCAGCATCGCAACCTTCCATTTCCCTTCCCCCTCAATCGGCTCAATCAATTCATTCGAGAACCTCTCCCCAATCTCTGGAGCCTGCCGCTCCAATGCCCTCAGCCTCGCAGGCAAAAATTTCGCCGCTCCCAGCTTCTGCCATAAGCGCATCCCTCTTCCAGCCCAGCGCAGCAAACGCGGCCGCATGAAAAGGCACTCCAACGTCCCGAAGCGGACCAGCTTCCGGCCCAATCCCTTGTTCAATCCTTTCTCCTCAATATCCGCCCTCGAAGCCTCAAACAAACCCGCATAGTCCACCCCCGCCGGACACGCCGATTCACAAGCCAGACATCCCAGACAAAACGACATCTCATCCGCAAATCCCTCAGCCATCTCCAAATCATCCGTCGCAATCGCCCGCATCAACGAGATCCTCCCGCGCGGCGAATTTCTCTCCCGCTTCGTCGTGTCATACGTCGGACACGTCGGCAAACACATCCCGCAATGCATGCACTGCTGCAGCACCGAAAAATCCATTTCCTTTAAACGCATCAGTCAAAAATCTTGTGCGGGTTCAGGAGATTCTCCGGATCAATGGTCTCCTTAAATTTCTTCATCAACCCCAGCGAAACATCGCCCAATTGGTCCCGAAGCCACGGCTTCTTCGCCAGCCCCACTCCATGCTCACCCGTGATCGTCCCGCCCAATGAAAGCGTTTTCTCAACGATCAAATCCAGCGCCTGATGCACCTTCTTCATCTCCTCCAAATTTCGCTCATCCGTCAGAAACGTTGGATGCAAGTTCCCATCCCCCATGTGCCCGAAGGTCCCCACGGTGAGTTCCAGCTTTCTTGCCGTCTCTGCAATATACGCCACCATTTCCGCCAGACACGAACGCGGCACCGTGACATCTTCCAGGATCGTCGTCGGACTCACCCTCGCCAAAGCCGAAAATGCCGATCTCCGGGCCGATGCCAACTGCAGCGACTCCGCCTCATCCGCCGCCGTCTTCACTTCCCTTGCCCCATGCTTCCGCGCAATCTCCACCATCCGTTCCGCCTCATCCGCTACCGCGGCAGGATGCCCGTCCGTCTCCATCAATAGCAAAGCCGCGCAATCCGTCGGAAGCCCCATCTTAGTATAGTCCTCCACACAACGAATCGTCATCTGATCCAGAAACTCCAGCGTGCACGGAATGATCCGCGCAGCGATGATCGCCGAGACGGTCTCCGCCGCTGCCTCCATCGAAGCAAAAGTCGCCAAAATGGTCCTCCGGGCCTCCGGCCTTGGCAAAAGCTTCAGCAAAACTTCCGTGATGATCCCCAGCGTTCCCTCCGAACCGATGAAAAGATCCCTCATCGAATATCCCGCTACATCCTTCACGCATCTGTTTCCAAAAGCAGCCACCTCTCCATCCGGCAACACCACCGTCACCTCCATGACATAATCCCGTGTCACCCCGTACTTCAACCCGCGCAATCCGCCCGAGTTTTCTGCCACGTTCCCCCCAATCGTGGAAATTTTCATCGAACCGGGATCGGGCGGATAAAAAAGACCATGCTTCGCCGCCTCCGCATCAATGTCCGCGGTGATCGCCCCCGGTTCCGCCCGCAAGGTGAGATTCGCCGCATCCACTTCCAGAATCTCCGCCATGTGAACTAGGCAAAGCACCACCGCCCCTTCTGTCGGAACCGTCCCGCCTGATAAGCCCGTCCCCGCCCCCCTCGTAATCACAGGCGTCCCGCTCTCCCGGCAAACCTTCACACACCCCGCCACCTCCTGCGTCGTCCGCGGAAACACCACCGCCCGCGGCAGTTGCCGGAATGTCGCCGTCCCGTCGAAACTATACGACACCAAATCCTCCTGCTCCGTCAGCACATCCCCCGCGCCCAACAGCGATGTCAACTTATCGATCATCACCATGTACGATATCCATCAGACTTTGCGTAATCTTTCTCGGATCAGGATGCTGAATGACATTTCGGCCATAGACAATTCCCGACACCCCTTGGGCAATGAGGTCACGCGTCCGCTGCAAGATCACCTCATCGGAAACCTTTCCTCCTCCGCGCACCAACACCGGGATGCCAGAAGCCACCTCAATCACCTTGTGATACTCCGAAACATCATCCGTCGGATCCGCCTTGATGATATCAGCTCCCAGCTCGACGGCCTGACGCACCAAATGGGTAATTTTCTCCAACTCTCCGTCTACCATGTAACCGCCCGCCTCCTCGTTCGGCCGAAACACCAGAGGCTCGATCATCATGGGCATCCCGTAGTAATCCGCTTGCGGCTTCAGTTTTAAAATATTCTCCACACACTGACCGTGCACCTCCGGAGCTCCTGGAATCTGAAAAAGATTCACGCAGACGCACGCCGCATCAAGCCGCACCGCCTGCAACATCGTCTCCTCGATCATCAAACTAAACGAAGTCTCCGGCAATTCCTTCCCGTAGATATTGGCCACATCCGTTCGTAACACCAGCGCTGGCCTTTCCTTGCCCCGAATCCCCTGTAGGTGACGTGCTTGGCCCACCGTCAACTGAATGGCGTCCGGTCCGGCATCCACCAGTGTCTTGACAACCTCTTCCATGTTTTCGATTCCCTGCAGGAACCCGGGTTGATTAAAAAAACCGTGATCGACCGCGACATCAAAGCATCGGTTGGAACGGGCATGGAAAAGACGGTTTAGACGATAGTGCTTCATGAATCCTCGTGATTCTGCGGATAAATCGACACGATGAAAACGCCATTCTTCCCATCTCGAAAGAAAAGTGGATTCTTTTGGAAACTGGAAGAAGCCAGACCCCGGAACCGTTCCTTTTCCTACTTCTCCGATGAAAACACTGGCATTCCCCACCCTTTCACTCTCCAGCGCGCTCGCAGACCCGCCAGTGAAACGCCCGCGCCCCGAGCTGTGCTCCATTGACAATGAACCCGTCAGGATTCGAATTCTGACAAAAGAAAGGTCTATTCTCAAACGATCCCAAAACTCCAGGATATGCCCGATGAGGAAGCCGCTGCGGTCATGAAGCAATGGACAACCTTCGAATCCGGCATGAAAAATGTCGTAGTCGTAAAAAACAAATCATCTGCAACCACCCGCCCAACGACCGGCAGGACCCTCCCAAGCTGCTAGGAGGCCCCTGCCTGCTGCTTCAACGTCTTCAAAACCTATCCACCAATCCCGCAGCCGGCCCATGCGCCCACATCGCGCCCGTCGCCCGTGTCAAACTTGGGCCGAACTCCACTCTCATCTCCCGCTACTGGCTCATCGTTGACACCGAAAAAAAAATCTCGACCACTCGCGACTCTCTCTGAAAAAATTACTCCACCGCATGCTTCTCTCTCACCACCCCTAATTAATATGAAAGCCCTTCTCTTCTTCCTCATCACCCTCACCGCAACTGCGGACGACGCAAGGAGTGCAAGCTCTACCAAACCCAATATCGTCTTCATCATCGCTGACGATTGCACCTTCCGCGACCTCGGCTGTTATGGCGGGCAGGCCCACACCCCCAACATCGACAAGCTCGCCACCCAGGGCATGCGCTTCACACGCTGCTTTCAAACCGCCCCAATGTGCTCCCCGACCCGACACAACATCTACACCGGACTTCCACCCGTTGTCAGTGGAGCCTACCCCAACCACACCTTCGTCCAGCCAAAAACTAAAAGCGTCGTTCAATACCTCTCCGACCTTGGTTACACCGTCGCTCAAAGCGGTAAAACACACGTCTCTCCCGGGAATGTCTTTAGCTGGAAAAAAATCCCCGGCGGAAAAAATCCTGAGTTCGACAAAGTGGGCACCTTCATTGAAAAGCAAGCCACCGAAAAGAAGCCCTTCTGCCTCCTTCTTTGCTCCAACGAACCACACACCCCGTGGAACAAGGGCGATGCCTCTCGTTACCCCAGCGATAAAGTCCAACTCCCTCCCTACTTCGTCGATACCCCCGAAACCCGGAACGGCATGAGCCGCTACCTCGCCGAGATTACCTATTTCGATTCCCAGGTCGGCCAAGCCATGGACCTTATCAAAAAGAATGGCCTCACCGACGACACTCTCTTCATTGTCACCTCCGAACAAGGCAGCTCCTTCGCCTTTGCCAAGTGGACCTGCTATGACAACGGCCTTCAGACAGGCCTCATCGCCCGTTGGCCCGGTAAGATCAAACCTCGCTCCGTCAACCCAGCCATGGTCGAATACCTCGACCTGCTCCCCACCTTCATCAAAGCAGCTGGCGGCACTCCTCCCGATTCTCTCCACGGCAAAAGCCTCCTCCCCGTCTTTGCTGGACAAGAAACCCATAAAACCCACGTCCACGGGATCATGACCACCAAGGGAATCAACGACGGCTCACGCCACTACGGCATCCGCTCCATCCGGTCCGAAAAATACAAGCTCATCTGGAACCTCACCCCGGAAGTGAAATTAAAAAACGCCTGCACCACCGCGCCCGAGTTCCAAAGCTGGCTCAAACTCGCCACCACCGGCCACCAAGACGCTCGCTCAAAAACCATGCGCTACCAGCATCGCCCCGAGTTCGAACTCTACGACATCACCAAAGATTCACTCGAACTCAAAAACCTCGCCGAAGATCCCAATCTCGCCGAAGTCAAAAAGGATCTTCATCAACGCCTTCAGTCATGGATGAAATCCTGCGGAGACAAAGGTCAACCGACCGAGCTTCAAGCCCTCGACCACATGACCCGCAACCGCCGAAAGAAGAAGGCCAAGTGAGGAGACCAGAATGTTAAACAATTGAATTCCCCTCTCCTAACCTCGTTTCCATGAAGACTCATCTCCTCCTCACCCTTCTCGCTTCAACCCTCATCGGCTGCGGGGACGAAAAAAACCGAAGCCAAGCCGGCGAAGACGCCAGCGGAGTCATCGCCATCCAACACCACGGCGAAAAAGGCCAAACCTACCGCTTCCGCAATCTGCGGATCAAGGAGGTCTAACCGTGGCGGCACTTCCCAAGCGCTTCCCGCCAAACACCTTACTTCGCATTCAAATTGTGCACCGCCTCCGCGAATGCTTTACCGACTTGCGCCATGATCTTCCCTGACCCCTTGTAGTGGTAATCCGCATTCGTGATTCCCTTCAACAATTCCTCATCCCGCGCCGTCAACGTCTCTTTCCGAAACTTCTCCAGCGCTTTCTTCTGCTCTTCCTTCGAAAAATCACTCTTCCTCAGTTCCTTCTCTTTCGCTTGCACCTTTGATCGTTTCTCTGCGACCTTATCGAGCTCCGGATCCCAGTAATTCTCGGTCAAAACCGCTGTCACGTTTCCTTTGAACTCCGGCATGGAAGCCGGAGCCGCCATCGCCTTTCGGAACCCCTCGTGCGTCGACTTATAGCGCTGCTGATTCTTTCCATAGTTCTCAGTCGGCCCTCCCGCTCCCATCACTCCAATCACAAAAGGCATCTCCGGCACCTTCAGATCTTTCCGCACATCTCGGATGAAGCTCGCCAAAACCTCGCTGTATTTGTCATATCCACCCGGCTTCCCTCTCTCGGGATAGGTTCCGCTATCAACCATATCGTTCCACCCCTGGAACCAAACAAAACCAGCAATCTCAAACCCCTTCTTCGCATCATACCCCGGATGCACCCTCCCCGGATCTGATAAAACCGCCTTCACGTGATCCATCATCATTCGATAATATCGTCCCGTCGCCTTCGCCTTCGCCACTTTCATCGCAGCAAGATCCTTCCCCTGTTTTTTAAAATTCTCGAGCTGCTTCTCATTGAAGTCATAAGCCCCTGCGCTCGGCGGCCGAAAATCAGTATTGATCGACTTTCCGCCCCACGCCGTCTTGATGATCAAGACCGGCTCGTTCACCAACTTCCTCGTATAGATTCCAAAAGTAAACTCCGGCCCGATCTTCTCCCCTGGCTCTGTCGAATTCTTCCTCGAACCAAACCCCGCCGTCAGCTGCCCAAGGCCCGGAGCATCCTCTTCCTTCCCCGTCCGATAACTCACCCAAACATCCTCCAACACCTTCGCACTACCGTCCTTATTACGCATTTCCTTCAATATCGGAACCGTCTTCGGATCCATCCCGATGTGGTCAAATGAAGAAATCTTCGCATGCCCCTCCATATTCGACTGACCAGATAAGATATAAACCTTCATCGGTTTCGCTGCCAAAAAACCTGCTCCCATCAAAACTGAAATACCACCGAAAAATATTCGCTTCATTTTGAAAGCATGCACACCAAGGGTATCAAACCAACCATTAACACTCGACGCCCCGTCAATTCTCTAAACATTTTACCATGACTCTCCACAAATCCCTCGCCCTTTTTTCGTCTCTCTCCTTCGCCTCCTGCAGCCAACAAATCGATTCCCCGAAAACAGCCCCCCTCCCCGCCGGCGTCGAGCAAACCCACACCGGCCTAAAATCAAAAGTCCTCCGCCCTGGTATCGGCGGCACCACTCCCAACTCCCTCAACACCGTCACCGCCCACTACACCGGCATGACCCTCGACGGAAAAGTCTTCGACAGTTCCTACCCGCGGGGCAAGCCCTCCGAGTTTCCCCTCGATCAGGTCATTGCCGGCTGGACCGAAGGACTTCAGCTCATGAGCAAAGGCGAAAAACGCCGCTTCTGGATCCCCGCCAAACTCGCCTACGGTAAAAACCCCGGTGGTGGAAAACCCGGTGGCGATCTCATCTTCGACGTCGAACTCATCGACTTCCGCCAGTAATAAAACTCCACCCTCGACCACCTCTGTGCCTCCCCCCTCGACTCCAAATGAAAAAACTCATCCTCCTTGCCTCCCTTTTCTCCCAAGTTCATGGAGAGATCAAAATCATCACCGAACAACTCACCTTCGGCACGGGGTTCACCTTCGAAAAAATCCCCGCTCCCGCCACCAACGACCTCGGAACCACCGCCAAGTTCTCTCTTATCTCCGGTCAATTTGACCGCCATGGCGCCGGTCCCGAAGCTCTTCAGGATGGCAAGGTTCCAGCGGGAGATGACGAACCACGTCGCAACTTCTTCTTCGCAGCGGATACCGATGGCGGTCGCCTTCTCGTCGACCTCGGCGGAACCGAAAAACTGGAACGCCTCACAACCTACTCCCGCCATTTCAAAAACCGTGCCCCCCAAGTCTACACTGTCTACGGAAGCAAATCCGACAAGGCACCCTCACCCGACATCGATCTCACCAAAAACGGCTGGTCCGAAATTGCCAAAATCGACACCCGCAATCCTAAAAAAGTGATGGGGGGACGCCACGCCGCCAACATAACCGGCGACCTTGGCAGCTACCGCCAACTCGTCTTCGACATCAAACCCACCGAAAAGAAAACCCCTTTCGGCCTCACCTTTTTTAGCGAGATCGACATTGTCAAAGAAAACGGACCAAAGCTCACCTTCGTCCCCTCCGGCAACCTGCCCAAGCTCATCCGCTTTGCCACCGATGACAAAAAATACTCATTCATCGTCGATGCCACCGAGGCCCCTCAATACGCCGATTGGGTAGAGAAGGAACTCAAGCCCGTCATCATCGCGTGGTATCCCCAACTCGTCGCCATGCTTCCCAGCAAGAACTACCAGGCCCCGACCACAGTCACCTTTCAATTTCGCGACGACGTCCCTCCGAGAGTTCCCGCTTACGCCGCCGGTTCAAAAATCACCATGAACGCTCCTTGGTTCAAAAACCAGCTCAACCGGGAAGCGAAAGGCTGCGTCATCCACGAACTTGTCCACGTCGTGCAAAACTACTGGCTCGCCCCCCACCTCAACCCCAATCCCAATCCCACCCCAAGCTGGATCACCGAAGGCTTAGCCGACTACCTCCGCTGGTTCCTCTACGAACCCGAAAGCAAAGGTGCTCATTATTCCCCGGCTCAAATCAAAAAGATGAAGCACGATGCCAGCTACCGCATCTCCGCCAACTTCATCGACTGGGTCTCCCGCACTCACAAGAAAGATCTCGCCCGCCTCATCAACGACGACGCCCGCAACGGCCGCTACCAAGAAAACCTTTGGAAGAAACACACCGGCAAGTCGCTGCAGGAACTTGCCGCAGGCTGGAAGTCACAATAAGGACACTCTATTGTCCCTCGCTGAGGTTCGCGAAAGGGAGGATCCTCATTCATCGCAACCTTGCGGACCCCCAGTGTAACCATTTCTCAAGACCATGAAGAAACTTGAGTGATCCTCCGCTCGAGTTGCGCCGCCGTATTTCAGGGCCCTTCAAAACTTGTCGGATCCCCCCAAAACCCGGCGAGAGTTTTTTCCTTCGGACCGGCTCGCGCCGTTTCCTTCGAATTACCAGTAAATTCTTGTCGATTGTCGTTTCCTTCACCGTCGGGAAAGTTCTATCATTTTCCAAAATCTCATGGAGCTCAAAGAAGAAAACCAATCGGAAATCAAAACCACCATTTCGAAGTGGGTCGCCTTCCTGCTCGATGACTTCGCCACCTCCACCGCCGGACTCCCCCTGCTCGCCGGCGGCGCTATAAAAAGAGTCCCCAAAAGCGTCTCCCTCCGCATGATGGCCAACTGGACACTCAACACCCTCATTGGTGCCATCGCCTGGTATGGTCCCGGGTGGGTTTGGAGCTAGTTTTTTCAGGACCAACCCTCCTTTGGAATATGCCCCCGCCCATTGTCTTCGCCTCCCTCCTTTTCCTACTCCTGTTTGTGGGGATCTGGTTCCTTATCTGCAAGATCATCTCTCTCTTCGGCTGGAAACAACTCTCGTTCAGGTATGCCGCCTTTTCCCCTGCAGAAGGAGAGCGCTTCTCAGGGCAAAGCATCCAGCTCAGCCTCTTTGGGAACTACAAGGGCTGTATCACTTTCCATGTCGGAAAAATCGGACTGCGAATTTCGGTGATGCCCATCTTCAGAGTCGGCCACCTGTCCCTCTTCTTTCCATGGGCGGCCGTGCGCTACCTCAAAGAACATCAGGCTCTTTTGGGGAAAAGGCACCTTTATGACCTAGGCACACCCCGAGTCAGACGAATTGCCATCTCCCCCGAGATACACCGTGCCATCCAACAAATGCAAGCAGGCGCTGGGGTTCGATTGTAATTTACTTTGAAAGTAATCGCTCAGCCTCCAACCAATCACCTTCAGAGGTTCCAGGCGCGCTTGTTTCCCGGCGCTTCAAGTAGAAAAGATACGCGGCTTTCCCGATATCCACGGTAGTCGCTTTCTTCACGA
>TARA_B110000914_G_scaffold69425_1_pt1 | contig 18034 bp, 10 predicted proteins | sample TARA_B110000914 | Tara Oceans TARA_B110000914 (sample SAMEA4397983) | marine metagenome | biome: Polar Biome; feature: [MES] marine water layer (ENVO:01000295) within the mesopelagic zone...; material: water (ENVO:00002006), including particulate matter (ENVO:01000060) such as......
TAATTATTTAAAAACTTTTGATTTTTCTTTTAGAACAAATTATTTAAGTAGATTAATTAAAAAGCCTAATTATCCAATAAGTATAATATTTCAGTCCTTAATGAGTACACATCTTGATAAATCTATCATTGTTGATGATTATGATAAACTTAGCTTTTTAAATCAATTAATTTTTGAATATAAGCTAGGGCATAACTTCAGATTGATGTTAGCACCAACCTATCTACATAAAAACCTTGCTGACACAAAACTAAAGCCTAAAGGCTACCCATGGGATATATGGTTTGTTGAAACTGGATTACATTGGTTTTATAAAAATAATATTCAATTTTATACTAGAATATCAAAGCAAATCACCGATGAAGACATTTCATCTGCGATTAAAACTGGCTTTAAAGCTGGAATTCAATATAATATTAATTCAATAGGTCTTGATTTGTCTGTTACAAACCTGCATCGTTTACATGGGACAGCGATTTTTGAGGATATTGGAATAAATGACAATGACCAAAAACTAAAGGTTGGTTTCCAAATAAATAAAATGTTTAACTAATTATTATGAGACTAAATATTAAAATGATAAGAATCAGTCTATTAATTCTCGCTCTTACTTTCTTTCAATCTTGCAAGTGGCGTGTAGAAGACAAGCCAGGTTACTGAGTAATTACATTCCCCCAGGTTGGGGCGACATGTAACGAAGTTGTGAACCTAAGTATCGATGCCCGTGATGCTGATGGTATATGTGGAGTTGAAATTAATATTAATGATTTTAAAATAGATATACCCTTAAGCGAAATATTAGGAAACATCAACAATGAGCCAGTTGAAATAAGTTTGAACACTAATGATCTTCCTGATGGACCAGTATCGATATCTGTGAGCATTTGTGATTGTGATGATAATTGCACAGAGAGTCCTCCTATAGACTACATTATAGATAATACCTTATCTGTCCCTGATTCAATCGAAATTGAATCAGTGACCTTTAATAACGCAGGTTTTGATATTTCTTGGGAAAAATCAAATGCTTCAGATTTTAGTCAATATGACCTATATCACTCAATTGTCGATGATGATACTGACTTTTCGCTCATACATAGTACGAATGATGTAAATAGCATAATCTATTTTTTACAAGATGTAGATCCTCTAATTTTTAATTTTTTCTATGTGGTTGTTTCTGACTCCTTTAATTATTCTACAAAAAGTAATGTCTTTACTTCTTCATTAGATCCTAAACCATTACCAATTAATATTGAATCAATCACATACGATGATTCATTTATGTACATATCTTGGAATAAATCACAAGATTTAGATTTTTTAAAATACGAGATTTACAGAGGAATTAATGATACTGTAGGTGTTGCTCTACTTGATAGCGTAATGGGCATAAATACATCTAGTTACACTATTAATGACTTTGATCCACATATAAATAATTACTTTAGAATAATTGTATATGATACTCTAAACCAAAGCACAAAAGGTAGTTTTATGTCAAATACTACAAGACCTATCCCACAATCAGTATCTTTAGATTCAATCAATTCTTTTGGAAATGAGTTCACGGTAAAATGGTCTGGATATCAATCATCAGATTTTCAAAGCTACAAACTATACAGAGCGTTTGATGCTAACATGGTTGATAAAGAAGTTATTTTTATTTCGAATAATAGCCTGGATACAATTTATTTTTCTTCAGAAAACAATTATGAGACTACCTATTACTTCATTGTTTCTGTAATTGATGATTGGGGTTATGAAGTATTTAGTAACATAGAATCGATCATGCCTGTATATTTTACATTTTTACAAAATTATGGATCTGATTCAGGGCCGATTGCAGGATTCTATGGTATTCAAACCTCTTTTGAGGAATATAGAATCATTGGAAAAAATAGCACGGATATTGTTTTGACTAGTATTAACAAATATGGAATTGAAACGGCATCCATCCCATTTAATTATGGGGAAAATGAGACGCCAGTGAAATTAATTGAGACGCAAGGTAATGATGGCTATGTTTTTATATCAAACATAGTTAATAGCAATGAAGATACTGATATACGAATAACGAATACGATGCAAAATGGCACTCAACTATGGAGTTCGATTTTTGGTTATGATTCTGAAGAAGAGAATGCTGCATATGGCCTTGATAAAGCCAATGATATAATATTATCCTCTGAAAATGGATATATTATCATTGGGCAATATCATGCACAACATCCTGATATTTTAATATTAGAAGTTAATGAATTAGGCAGTGTCGATAATCAATATAATATTTCAATCGCTCCTACTTCGCAAAGAACTATAGAAAGTGGAAAATCAATAATTGAAATAAGTAATGGCTATATAATTCTTGCATCATTATCTGAATCCTCATCTTCAGCACCTTCAAATATTTTATTATCAGAATTCAATACTAATATTTCTGATAATGGTGATACGGTATGGACAAAAACCTGGAATTTGAACACATATGATTATCCAAAAAAATTAATTCAGGGTCTGGATGGCAGCTATACCTTTTGTGGCTATTCAACTGATAATAATGAAGAGAATGCATCTTCTTGGATTATTAATACAGACAATAATGGAAATCAAATTTTATTAACCTCAATCCCCGGTAATAATTTTGCATTAGATATGATTGAAAACCACAACGGAGACTATATCATTGTTGGTAAAAAACTAGATGGTACTAATCAACAAGGCTGGGTAGTTTGCTTCGATGCCTTAGGAAATCAAGTTTGGGAAAAAGTTTATGGAGATGATAATGTAGAAGATGTCTTTAAAAGTGTTAGACAAACAAAAGATAATGGTTATATAATTACGGGAGAGTCAAACTCTAACGGGATTAGTACTATTTTACATTTAAAAACAGACCCTAATGGTGATATTTAGTAATATGGCTAAATTATTATTTATGTAGGCTAGAAGCACCAAGAATACCTGCCTCGCCATCAGCTAATTTAGATAAAAGTATTCTTATATTATTTTTTTGAAAACCTAATAGATTAGCATCCATTGACTTCTTTGCAAATTTAAGTATACGATGTTTTGCCTTACTTAGACCGCCATAGAATATGAATGCTTCTGGAGAAAGAATCGTAGCTGCCTGAGCAAGACCTAGACCAAGTATATTACCCGTAAACTCATAAATTTCTTCAATTATATTTATACCAGCATCAAATGCCTCATCCATTTTCTTTCCATCAAAATTATCAGCTTTTAAGTTTAGTAATGTTTTATTGCCTGGATATCGTGTTAAATACTCATCAATAGTGTGCTTTAATCCCTTTGCAGAAACATACATTTCCAGACAACCCTGCCTTCCACATTCACAAGGTCTACCTTTTGAGTCAATAATTACATGACCTAATTCCCCAGCAAAACCATCGTGACCGTAAAGCACTTTACCGTTCGTAATAATACCGCTACCTAAACCAGTTCCTAGAGTAATAACTACCACATTGTTCATTTTTTTTGCAACACCAAAAGCTTGTTCTCCTAACGCTGCAGCATTCGCATCATTTGTAATTTTAATAGGAACATCATGATAATTTTTTACAAATGTAACTAAATCCAAATTTTGCCATTGCTGACCAAGGTTTGGTGGATTTTTAACCATACCAGTAAAATAGTTTCCATTAGGCACACCAATACCAATGTCTTTAAAAGTATAACTGTTTTTAAGCTCTTTTATCCATAACTGATTTTTTTTGAAAATTTCATCAAATAAAACAGATGGATTTTCACCTGAATTGGTCAGTACTGATTCTTTCTTTAATATCAATCCCTCGTTTGAGATTGCACCAAAGACAGTGTTTGTACCTCCAATATCGATGCCAAGTGAGTAGTAATTATTTTTCATAATTATAAATTAATTAAAGAAATGTAATTATGCTTAAAAAAGATTTAAAGCGAATATAAAACTATATAATTAATCAGTGACTCCTTGCCTAATTTCTAAGTCTACTATAGGAGCCTGATTAGGTTCTTGCTCAATCTTAACTGTTTTTGTAATAACTGTGGACTTACCATAGTTATCAGAAACGGTAAGTTCGAAAGTGTACTCTCCAGGGGTACCTTCAAATGAAACAATACCAGAGCTAGAATTAGGCCTTAGCCGAATTTTATTACCGCTTAGCTGTTTCCACCCATACCTTATTCGATCTCCTTGATCTGGGTCAAAAGAACTGGTGGCATCAAGAATCATTGGGTAAGTATTTGTTTCAGGTTTTCCATCATGAGGAATCTGTACTTTGAATTTTGTTTGTTCCTCTTTCTTAATTCCTTCTAATTCTTCTAGTTGATTCTTTTTTTGTTCTCGCTGAGCAAGTTTTAATTTAATTCTATTTTTGTATACTTTTTCGCTCATTTGGCGTTCATACTCTCTCCAACCAAATAAGCCACAGCCTACTAAAACAATGAGAAATATAGCAAATCCTCTATTCATATGGATAAATATAAAAATTTTATAAGATACTTGTCCACATATCTTATACCTAGTATCAACATATTATCTTAAATCTATTAAAACTCTTTTTAAATCAGATCCTATAAATTCGGAGTTTTGCAAAATACCGTCTTTGAGAGCACCTGAATACTCTGGTATTTTTCTATATAAATATTCTGCAAGTTCTCCTAATTCTAAAATATTATCTTCCCCCATTGCATCGCCTTTTAGACCTTTAAATAAAAAATATGAAAAAATACTGTGCTTCATATCATCGCTTTCTTGAGAGTTCTCTCCTGGAGAAGCTGACAATAAAACCGATAATTTTTTTGATAATTCCGGATATTGATAGTTTTTTAATGCTTCAGAAAAGTTAATATATTTAACGTCTAAATAAATTGTAATTGAATTAATGTTTTGCAAAACCGATAGCAAGGATAAACTATTTAATAATTTTTCAATACTCACGTAAGAAAGCGGGTCAATCTTTTTACCATCCTTTGGTATGATATAAGGCTTTTTATTAAACCAAATTCCCAATCCAGAATAAAAAACATTAATATCTACAAAATCAACATCTGAATATTTACTTGAAGAAATTACTCTATTGCGTATTACGCCTTGATGTGGATCGAAAATCTTACTAAAATCACTTTTAGACGGCCCACTCTCCATTTGCCATGTTTTTGATGGATAAAGCTGATAATCATCCATCCCAAAAAGATTTTGCATATATAATCTAAAAATGTTACCGTCTCTGCCAGAATATTTTGATATATTTAAATCGATATCTTCATAGTCATCTATTGATAATATGATTGCCATATTATTGATATTTCTCTTTCCAATTGGAATATTTTTTTCAACATCTACCTCACCAACTTTAATTGGGTAGGGATTAATATTTACTGAACCTATTTCTTGAGAAGTTAAACTCTCTTTTGGTCTATAATGATTCATTAGCTCTAAATCAACTTGGTGCACGACTTCATTATCTAGATAGTCAATTGTCTTAAACTTAATTGCAAATTGGTCCTTGCTACTTTTTACATTTATATCAATATCTTGATAATCTCCAGGATTTAATTTTTTGATTTGAATTAATCCAGTAAAGTCGGATGTTGAAAAAGTATGGTTTTCTATAATAGAAAAATCAACTTTTTCACTAAGTCCTAGTCCCACATTTTGAATTCTAAGAGTAAGATTAACAATTTCATTTTTTGGAATGTAATTTGTACCGAAACTGTTTTCAATCGAATAGTCAGCGAGAATAATATTTGGCTGCTCAATCGCTTTTGTATTAATCGTGAATTCAAATGGTTTATCATTTTTAAAGTTATTTTCATCTAAAGCTAAAATTTGAAATTTGAAATCTCCCGACTTTATTTTTATGTCAGCATTAATACTAAAATCAATATATTTAGCTTCATCAACATTTATAGTTTCAATCAATTTCAAAGTATCATAATAAAGAAAGCTATTTTCAGATAAACTATTTTCAATTTTTACAACGATATTTTTTGAAGGACTACCGCCTTCATTTAAAATAGCGAACCTTAACATTCCACTTTCATTCGCTTCAAGTATGCTATTTTGAGAATCATCAAGGAGCTTAACATTCTTTATTGTTAATAGTGGTGGCTTATTTGTTTTACCACAAACAATGTTTGAATAACCACTCTTATCACCCTCAGAATCATATCCTTGAACAACATAACAATGATTTTCACTATATCCTAATTCAGTATCTATGAATGACGTACTTTTTGTTTTATTTATATATAAAGTTGAATCTTCTCTAATACTCTTGAATATCATATATTCAAATGTGCCTTGAACTCCTGTCCAACTCAAACGATTAGATTTAATGCCACCTAAAACGTTTAACATACTTGGTGATTTCAAATTTAGTTTTGAACAATGCTTACCAGATAGTCCGCTCTCAACATTGTATCTATCAATGCTTGTAATTTGATAACAATGCGTTTCCCCTGGGTAACAATTATCTTCATAGGAATTTCCAATTATATTACCAATTAAGCCACCATCTCTATATAAATTATAACTTACCGCTAGTTCTACCTCATTCCAGATTAGCTTAATCGAATTTTTCTGAATAATTGATGATAATGCTGGTGGTTCAACATAAGCTCTTGTAGTTATTTGAAAGAGTACTGATGTTAACCCCTCAACCCCAATAGAACTTAAAGAGGTAATTGAATAAAAATATTTCCTAGAATATTCCAAATCGCTATCGTTGAAAACTGCTACATCAGACAAACCGACATTATTACCATTTCGTTTTACAATATATTTTTTGGCGCCACTCACTTTGTCCCATTTTAAAGTTATATTATTTTCATTAACAGTACCTGCAATATTTTTTGGCGCCATTGTTAGTGAACTATTGCAATAGGATTTACTTTCAACTCCTGTCAAATTATATTTACCGATTGCTGTAATTTTATAGCAATACTGAACGCCAGGCTTTAACGAAGAATCAATAAATGTATTTTCATATGTTTCAAATAAAGAATTATCATTCCGAGATATTTTATATTTGATAGCCTGTTTCAAATTTTTCCAAGTTAAAGTGATTGCTTTTTCATCAACATTTGAAGTCAAGTTTTTTATCTTCAACACTGGATCTTTTTGAATAGGTTTTACATTTGAATAAGTATAAATAAGAATATTAGATTTATCATTTTTAAGAGATAACCTTAAAATAAGGTCACGATTTCTTTCATTTCTTGGATTAATTTTAATTCTCACTTCACCATCTATCGGATGCTTAATGTATAGATAGTAATAATCTGGTGTAACTTCAAGTATATCAAATCTTCCTTTTCGATTTGTTTTTACTAAAGATACAACTTCATCAAAAATATTTAAAAGTTCAACCTGTGCCTTACGAGAGGGTTTACCTTCATTATTGAAAACACTTCCCGATATTGAAACAGTGTTTGCAAAACAAATTTCAAATATGAATAGTATATATAGAAGAAATTTCATTGTCTTCAAAAACCTAGCTTAAAAATCTTTATGATTTTAATACCATGTGTAAATACTTTAAGGCAGTTGCAGCAATACTCTATCAGGGTTATCGGTAAATAATTGAGGCGTTTGAGGTAAACTCGAATAGAGATTTTTAGTAGTACCAAGAACGTTTTTACGGATGTAATTATGTAACTCACCAACTGTAATTGCTTTATCGCCATTGTCTGCATCACCCCGCAGGCCTTTTAACATATAATAAGTAAATATTCCATTTTCTAACTCAGGGTGATCGTAAGACTTTTCTGTCGTGTTTGCAGCGTAAAAAGTTGTAATACCTTTTGGTGGTACTAGCTCTGGCGGAAAAACCGTTTTAGGTGCTTCTTCTTTTTTCTTTTTCTTTTTCTTTTTCTTTTTTGGAATATCCAGCTCAGCGGTTTTTAAATTTTGTTCAAAACCAGAGTTATTAAAATCGAGATCCATAAAAACAAAAATATCTCCAATATTATCAATCTTATTAATTTCTTTAAGCATTGAGTATAAATCTTTTATCTTAAAAAATGAGTGGATTTTATTTTTATCCGCATCATACGGAATAATACATTTTTCACCTGCTACAGTAGTTCCTTCTCCTGAATAGTATAATATTAAATCAATGGTATCAAGATTAGAGTATTCGACTATTGATTCAATCTTGTCTTTTATGAAGCCAAGATTTGGATTAAAAATCTCATTAAAGTTATTAATCGTAACTCCATTTTCAAAAAGCCAAAACTGAGAAGGCACCATTTGGTGATTTTTCATTCCAAAAAGCTTATTGTAATATTGTCTTACAATTTTTACATCTTCTTCACTCGATTGATTACCTGGGATTTTTTCAGTCCAAAACTGTTTATTTCCTATCGCAACACCTATCATTTCCCTAGACGAATTAGCGTCAGGAAGATCCAATAATAAACTATGGTCTTTTGGTTTTTGACCAGGAGGCAAGAAGTCACTAATGGCAACATCGACTGCTTTTAAATCATCTTTACCCTTATAATGCTTGAGTGTTTCAAGGTGAATAGGAATTGTTTTTCTTACATCAAAATAGTCATATGTATCAAAATAGATTGTAAAACGATTTTCTTTTGCTAAAAGCTCAAAACTATAATCAAACCAAGCCCCACCAGGTACCAGACCAAAAGTCTTTATCTCGTCTGAATCATTCTCAAAGCCCTCCCCTCTTCTAAAAGCTAAAACAGCAGTGTCTGTTTTCCCAATTGATAAATTCTGAAATCTTACAGTGATAGTAGTTGTTTCATTTTTTGGTATGTAGTGATGTCCGAATTCATTATCAATTGCAAAGTCAGCTATTACAAGGTTTGGCGGTACAACTGCTAATGTGGGAAAGGATACGAGTTCTGGATCAAGATCCATACCTGCATATTCATCAATTCTTATGTTAAAATTTCTATCTCCAGATTCAATTTTTAATTTTGCTGATATTGGGAAGTTAATTGTAATGGAATCACCCACACCCAAAATAGGAATAGTTGCAACAGTATCAATAATCAAAGATGGTGTATTTGAAAAATTTAATGGCTCTAGAAATGGTTTGAGTTCCCTAGCCGGACTTCTTCCATCGTTTACTATTTTAACGACAATTAATCCATCTTCTTTTCCATCTAGAATTTGGTTATCAGATTGCTCAACAAAAAATTTTTCAACTAGAGTAAGATGGGGAGGCGGTAGAACCCATCCACACATCACAGGAGATAATGGTCCCTCATCCCCATCAGAATCAATGGATGACATTTTATAACAATATTCTGTATCAAACTCGAGACCTTTATGGATGTAATAACTACTTTTCGTTTTAGTCATAAAAGTTGTTTCAACGTTATCCTTATCATGTGTGTAAATATTATACTGAACAGCTCCTAGCATCTGCTTCCATCTAAATAAGACTCTTTTAACATCACCTGTTAAAGTGAGCCCTTTAGGATAATTAACTAAAACTTTGAAGCACTCTTCATTCGAGGCTGGGCCTTCTGTACCATAAGAGTCTTTAGCCGTAATCTTATAACAATAAAATTGCCCTGGATCAACAATGTCGACATAAAAAGTATCGGTTAGATCAGCAAGAAGTAGTCCATCTCTATATACTTTATAGACATGGTCAACACGCAATGGTAGTTGATTCCAAGTCAAAGTTACTTGTTTTAAATCTGCAGCACCTGCCATCAAAGGACTAATAACCTCTTCGTGTGTACGTACTTTTACTGTCACAATAGGACCATCATCTCCATCTTGATCAAATGAAGCGATATCATACTGAAAGTCTTTATCGTATTCTATATTTTGATCTAGATAAGAGAACTCTTGAGTAGTAAGAATAAGTTCATCATTCCTATAAAGATGATATCCACTAACGCCCTCAACAGACTTCCATTTAAAACTGACTGTATTGCGCATTACCTCAGCTGAAAAATTTGAAGGAGGAGCGAACTGACCTTTTCCGCATTCCGTAGATGATTGTTCACCCTCGGTGCCATATTGATCTGCTGCTGAAACTGAATAACAATATTCTTTACCTGGAGCAACATTATCGGAAAAAGACGGATTATCAAAATCTCCAAGATAGCTTCCATTACGAAATACTTTATAAAACGTAGCAACAGGACTTAAATCCGTCCAGCTTAAATCTACTGCATTAACGTTTCCTAACGCTGTCAAATCAGGCGTTAACACTTCAGGGTGAGTAGCGACAACAACATCTTCAGAAATAGCACCTTCATCATTGTCTGGATCAATAGAGTTAATACCAAATTTATATTCTTTACCCCATTCTAAAGAATCAACATAAGTTAATTCTTCTTGTTTTGAAATCAATACACTATCTCTGTAGATAGCATACTTCTCAACGTTTGGAATTGCAATCCACTCAAGTGTAACAACCCGACCACTACCCTCAGTTTTTAGAGCACTCATTTTAACGCTAGGCTTTAAAGTTGGAAACTGATATGATGATTTTTGCTTTTCTTTATTCGATTCAGGACCCTCTAAGTCATACAAATCCCATGCTCTTACATGATATTCATAAAATTTTCCAGGGGCGACATTATCAATATATTTGGTTTCTTTAATTTTCTCAGCAACAGGTTTATTATTTTTATAGACAGTATAAGATTCGGCATGTGGAAGTGCTTTCCATCTTACCAAAACCCTCTGCACTCCTCGCTTTGCAACAAGTTTAGACCTCAGTCCCTCTGTCGATAAATTTATTTTTGGACTCTCATCTTTATTCTTTATTGTAATATTTATTCCACCATTACCAGCATACTCACCATTATTACCATGACCATTGCCAAATACTTTAATCCTGTAACTACCAGCAATTATACGGTTCTCTAATGTAAATTTCCCATTTGAGCCAGCAGTATACTCTTCCCACAAAACATTATCGTTGTTATATAAAAAAACCTTTGCCTCTTCTATCTTAGGCTGCCCTTTTTCATTGACAAGTTGACCATTTATTTTGAATATTTTTGGCGTTTTCTTTTTAACCGGTTCTGATAAAGGCCCCTCTAACCCGTCATCGGAAAGAGACGAAATCTCATAAGTATATTCTTTACCAAAGTCTAGATCCTTATCATGATACTTAGCGTTTTTAGAATTTGTTAAAGATTTACCATCTCTATAGATATTATAAGAGGAAGGACCATCAACTAGATCCCATTCGATCTTCAAAGAATTCATTTCATCTGTATATTTTTCTCCAAGAGTTAAACTAATTTTTATAGGGGGTGGGAACTGAGCTTTATCACAAGCTGGCACAGACTGAGGCCCTTCTGTTCCATGTTTATCAACAGCAGAAACGGTAAAACAATTCTCTGTCCCTGGGTCTGTTTTAGCAGTGTATTTAATTGTATTAACTGAATCAATTAGTGTTCCATTTTGGTATATTTTATACTTAATGGCAAGTTCATGCTTAGTCCATTCAAGATCAACAATGCTCTCTCCAGCTTCTGCCTTAATCTTTTTAATTTTTTTTACTTCTTTATGAGTAGCGATAGATTTTGAACTAGATTTTGGTCCTTCTTCTTGATGGTGATCAACAGAAACTATCGTGTAAGCATAATCTTCATCATATTTTAATTTATAATCAGAATATTCTAACTCAGTGGTAGTGTTTATAATCTCATCGTCTCGATAAATATTATAACTGTTCGCATTTTGAACCTCATCCCATGCAAGAGATATAGTGTTTTTTTTAGCTAACGCTTTAATGTTTGCTGGAGATTGCAACAAAGCTTTTCCATGCTCTGTCAATGATCTCGTACCCTTTTCCCCATTATTATCAACGGCTGTAATATTATAAGCATACGATTTTCCACCAATCACTTTATCTTTGTAAGATGGTTTTGAAGTTTTGGTCAGCTCTGTATTATCTCTAAAAATTATATATTCACCAGAATTATTTATTGGTTCCCATTTTAAAATGACATTGCCTACTTCTGATTCAACATTTAACTGAGGTTGCTTATCATCTTGACCTGTAGTTACTTCAAGTTTAGAAATAGATTGAGATCTGAGGTCAATTTCTTTGGTAGCAGAGTTTCCTCCAGCTCCATAGATGTTTAATGTGTATTTGTCTGGTGCAATTTTTTTAAATTTAAATTTACCATTGCCTTTAGTTCTTTCTGTTTTTACAAGTTGGTATTTTGAAGAGTATAAAGTCAGTCTGGCATTTGAAACTTTTTTACCACTTTCATCTTTAATTATACCAGATATCTCAAACGTCTGACCTGCTATAATAGAGACCACCGTAACAAATGATACTAAAATCTTATTTATAATATGTTTTGAACGCATTTATATATTTATATCAAATTGATATTGTCACTAACTCATTTATATATTTATTCCAAACAGAAGATAATTCCTCGGTTTATGGACTCCGCTAATTTAACTAATTACAACAAATAATAGGCTGCCGGTCAAGTTAAATAGCTAATTTATTAATTACAAGACTTTAGAGGTATATTAATTCAATCTTCGTCTGTTATATCTACTGGATTTAAGGGAGCATACTTTTGCCAAAACAAAACTGATTCAGCCCATTCTTCTGTTGAGTAAAGAGCTCTAGTTCCACCAACCAGTTCTAGTTGATTTCTCATCATTGTTACAGGACCGATTGGCATTGTTTTTTCACCGTCAGGAATTGCATTTATGCTTATCAACTCCCAATCTGCATCAGTCGTATTTTCATTATTTTCTAATAAAACATCATGTCTGTATAAAATAAGATCTACAGATCCTGTTTTAATAGGAATTCCATTTATAGCTCGAGTCTGAATGTAAGGAATTTCACCCTCCCTTCTATTTACCAGTTTTGAGATGAGCTTAATATCTTTTGTAATCCTTACATAAGGACAAAATACTTTGTGGATATGTATTTTGTCTAACTTAACAATCCTAACTCCTTTTCTGTAACCAATCATGAATTCATTTTTAATCATCTTTTCTCTTGCATGATTAGCCAAAAATTCAAAAGAAAGATCATTGGAAAATGTTTTACCAGATATTTCAGATTGCCTTTTTACGAAATCATTTACAGCTACTTTCATAATTAGAATTTATAAAAAGTAATAACCTTGCAGAATAGTTAAAAAACTAAATAATTTGATAGTGCAATGATTGACCTAATTTTATATCAAATGGATAAACCCTGGGGACTATTTGTTTTATTTTTTTTCTTGATAATATCTTTAATTCTGTTAAGTGAACTAGGTTATGAAAAAAACATTTTAGCAGCCTCTTCAAACCGAATTATTATCCATATTGTTACAGGACTAGCCGTTTCAGCTAGCCCTTTTCTTTTTTTAAATAACACTCAACCTATTTTATTAGCTTCTCTATTCCTCTTAGTAAATTTAATTAGTTATAAAAAAAACAAATTGAAAAGTTTTCATAATATTGAAAGAATTTCACTAGGAACGGTCTATTTTCCGCTTTCTTTCATAATAATTTCTGGTTTATTTTGGGAGTATTCATATCAAATCGCTTCCTCTTTTATTATTTTAGCGATTGCTGATCCTCTAGCTTCATTTGTTGGAAATAGAAATAAAAAAAAACACATTTACAATCTCGCTGGAGATGAAAAATCAATTGAGGGGTCTGCTGCTATGTTCATAGCGACCATGGTTTTATTAACAGTAGCTTCTAGTTTCATTTTTATTAATTTTGACAATTTAAACACTACTATTGCGATAATAACTTGTTCGATTGCAATCACTATTTCCGAGGCAATAAGTTTTAAAGGGTCTGATAATTTAACAATCCCTATCACAACATTTCTTTTTATAGAATTATTTAATCATTTAAATCAAAATATTTTTTTTAATGAATTTTTATTAATAATTATAACAATTATTATTTTTCTTTATTATTTCTATAGAAAAAAATATTTATCATTAAGTGGCTTCATAAGTGCAAGTTTTATGGGTGCGCTAATTACAGGTTATGGTGGATTTGATTATCTAATCCCAATCGGTATATTTTTTATATCATCAACAATCCTTTCAAGATTTAATAATTATCAAACAATGAAGGTTGATAGTAATCGTTCTGCTGCTCAAGTTTTTGCGAATGGAGGGGTCGCTCTTTTAATATGTATTATTAGTCATTTCTATCAAAACAACTTTTTATATTATACTTTCATAGCTGCAATCGCTGCAGCAAATTCAGATACTTGGGGTACTGAAATTGGAAAACTTTCTAAAAAAAAACCAGTTGACATATTATCAAGAAGGCAACTTGACAAAGGAGAATCAGGCGGTATCACTACCATTGGATTAATTGGATCTTTGTTTGGTTCTCTACTGTTAAGCGCAACTGGATATTTATTGAATGTAGATACCAGAATTGCACTGCTGATATTTATATCTGGTTTCTTTGCCTCCTTGTTTGATTCTATACTAGGAAGCACATTCCAGAGCAGGTTTATATCACAAAGTGGATTAATCATCTCTGAGTCTTATTCTAAAAACTATTATCTTCTGACTGGTAAAAAAGGATTTAATAATGATGCTGTTAACTTTTTTTGTACTGTTTCAGCACCTTTATCTTTAATTATTATGAATATAATTTTGTAAAAAAAAAGAGCCTAAAATAGACTCTTTTTTTAAATGGTGATTTTAAATTAATGCTTAGATAACTTTGTGAACTAATAATCCAACCATAACAATTAGAGAAATAAAAATTAAGGATACACCGATGTTACCTTTTTTTATTTCTTCCCATTCGTCAATATCTGTTGACAGCCAGTCAAAAACTTTCAAAGCAATTCCTACTCCGAAAGCAAAACCAACTGCTGCTGTAACAGACCAACCTACAGCACGTGCGTACTGCAATAAAGTTTCTTCTAATCCTAGACCAATCATATTTCCTCCTTATGAAGTTTGTAAATCTATTTTTTGCATGAACTCCGAAGAGTCTAAAGTTCCAGCTGCTAGCTGAATAGCATCATTAGATGAGCATGTCGCTTCAAAAACCATTGTTTCGCCTTTTGATGAAGGTACATTTACTCTGATGCTTATTTCTTTTGGAACATACGCATTCGAAAGTCCCAAGCTATTCTGATGCGAAACTGCTTGTCCAGCAGAAGCAAACCCTACTAGCATAACCATTTCAAAATTATTTCTATTACTTTCCAATGTTAAGGAAAATAGATTACTGTTAAAATTCATAGAAGAAGCATTAACAGAAACTCTGTAAGAAGAGCAAACACTCTTAATTTTCTTTTTGAATGCATAATTAGCAAACGTATAGTTAAAAACTAAAAGTGAAAAACAAGCTAGAATTGAAATGTACTTAGCTATATTGTTATATATGTTACTCATCTTGTTATAAAATTAAACTCTAGAGAGTTCCTAACAAATATTAAAATATAAAATTCCCGGATTTTATTACAGCACTTATTGGGTTTATAGAAAAATTGTAAGGTATCTCAATAATATCCTCAGCATCCCATATTATGATATCTGCAATTTTACCTTCTTCTATTGAACCGCATGTTTTATGTCTATTTAATACTTTTGAAGGAATGTAAGTACTGGAAAAAATCGCATCTTTAATATCCATTTTCATGTATAAAACTGATAGCATTATAATAAACGCCATTGATTGTATATTACAACTACCAGGGTTGTAATCTGTTGCAATAGCAACATCTAGCCCCGCATTTTTTAAATTTTGATAAGGTGCGTAAGCATTTTTTCCAAGAAAAAATGTTGTTCCAGGTAATAATACTGCCGTTACATTTGACTTTAACATATTAGCTATATCTTCATCATTTATTTTCATTAAATGATCTGCAGATGCGCATTTTAAAGACCCTGCAATGCTAGAACCACCTATGTTTTTAAATTCATCAGCATGAATCCTTGGGGTCAACCCATATTCTAGACCTCTTTTTAAAATTCTCTTTGTTTGATCTAAATTAAAATAGCCTTCTTCACAAAAGACGTCGTTGTATTCAGCTATTCCTTGTTTTGATATTTCTGGAATAACTACTTCGCATAAATAATCCACATATTCATCAGGTTTATTTTTATACTCAATTGGAATTGCATGTGCACCCATAAAAGTAGGAACGATATCTATAGGATGAGTAGAATTAAGATCATTTAATATTTTAAGAGATTTAAGTTCACTCTCTAGATTTAACCCATATCCACTTTTTGCTTCAATTGTAGTCGTACCGAGCTTAATAAAGTTATCCATCCTAGACTGAACTTTCTTTCTTAAATCATCCTCTGAAGAAGACCTTAAACTACTTATACTACTATTGATACCTCCTCCATTTTTGGCAATTTCATCGTATGATAGACCCTCTGCTCTCATTTTGAACTCCCTGGACCTATTTTCAAAAAATACTGGATGAGTATGACAATCTACAAAACCAGGAGTTAATAATTTATTCTTACAGTCATATAAATCATCTGCTCCATTAAGGTTTCTACCTATTTCTTTGATCTTACCATCCTTGATGACTAGCTCCATGTTCTTTTTTGAAACCATAGAATTTTTTGCGGAATCATATGAAACCAAATTTCCAATATTTACTAATTTTAAGCAGTAATTATTCATTTTATATTTTTATTTGGGAATATCTATGGACCAATTCTCGGCATTATTGATAGCATCAGAATATCCAGCATCAGCATGACGAACGACTCCCATACCAGGATCATTTGTCAAAACTCTAGAAATTCTTTTGTCCATTTCATCAGTACCATCAGCAACAATAACTTGGCCAGCATGAATGGAATACCCCATACCGACACCACCACCATGATGAATTGATACCCATGTCGCTCCACTAGCAGTATTTACTAAAGCATTTAAAAGTGGCCAATCGGCGACAGCATCAGAACCGTCTTTCATCGATTCTGTTTCTCTATTTGGAGAAGCTACGGACCCACAATCTAAGTGATCTCGTCCAATTACAATTGGCGCTGCTAACTCACCTCTTTTTACCATATCATTTAATTTTAGACCGAACCTTACGCGGTCTTTATAGCCTAACCAACAAATCCTCGCTGGAAAACCCTGAAATTCGACTTTTTCATTTGCCATTTTTATCCAATGACATAAAGCTTTGTCATTAGAAAACATTTTTAAAGCGACCTCATCAGTTTTATATATATCATTTTTATCTCCAGATAAAGCTACCCACCTAAATGGCCCTTTCCCTTCGCAAAAAAGAGGCCTAATATATTCAGGTACAAAACCAGGTATATCAAAGGCATTTTTAACACCTGCTTTTTTTGCCTGTGCTCGAATATTATTTCCATAATCAAAAACGATAGATCCAAGTTGTTTCAACTCTAAGAGAGCCTCAACATGAATACCCATAGACTTTATAGACTTTTCGATATATAACGACTTATTTTTTTCTCTAAGCGTATTTGCCTCTTCTAAACTATAGCCAATTGGTATATAACCCACCAATTCATCATGCGCCGAAGTCTGATCAGTAACAAGATCGGGTATTACATTTTTTTTCGCAAAAATAGGTACTATTTCAGCAGCATTACCAACAAGACCTATACTTAGTGGCTTTTTATCATTTTGAGCTGATTTGGCCCAAGATAGAGCTTCATCAATATCATTTGTTGCTTTATCAAGGTATTTAGTTTTTATACGACGCTGTACCTTGTCTTCATCTATTTCAATACAAATAGCTACACCACCAGCCATTGTTACAGATAGGGGTTGAGCACCCCCCATGCCTCCAAGGCCCGAAGTCAGTACTAGTCTACCAGCTAGATTTTCTGAACCGAAGTGTTTTTTTGCTGCTGCAATGAAAGTTTCATACGTCCCTTGAAGGATTCCTTGCGTACCAATGTATATCCAACTTCCTGCAGTCATTTGTCCATACATCATTAGGCCTGCAGCTTCAAGCTTATCAAAATGTTCCCAATTAGCCCAGTTTGGAACAAGATTTGAATTTGCAATTAAAACACGAGGCGAATATGAATGTGTTTTGAGAACGGCAACAGGCTTTCCCGATTGAATTATCAA
>TARA_B110000914_G_scaffold84694_1_pt1 | contig 17989 bp, 9 predicted proteins | sample TARA_B110000914 | Tara Oceans TARA_B110000914 (sample SAMEA4397983) | marine metagenome | biome: Polar Biome; feature: [MES] marine water layer (ENVO:01000295) within the mesopelagic zone...; material: water (ENVO:00002006), including particulate matter (ENVO:01000060) such as......
ACTTGATGGGAATAAACTCCCAACGAAAACCTCCAATCAAGCCTTCTGAAAAGAACTCACCGCCTGCTTCTGGGGCCCTTTCTCGGTCTGGCCGGAGTTTCCCGAATAGAAGAATCCATCAAACCACCCTCGCCTGTCAAGCCCCTCCAGAAGCTCAAAGTCCTCCCCAAAGAAACCAAATCCCTCGTCCTCGAGTTCACCGACTTAAGATCTCACTCCTACACAAAGTGGGAACAAGCCCCCCTCAAAAGAGGGGTTGAAGAAGCAAAAGGAAAAAGAAGAACAGCATGAATAAGTCTCTTCCCCGCTGCTCCGAGTGAGACTCCTCACCTCTTCCCGCCCAAGTGCTTGGACGCAAATTCGATAAAACGGTCCCAATCCGAGGCTTCAATCGAGTGCCCTCCTTCCCGGATGTGATATCCCACTTCCCCCTCCATCATCGCCTTCCCCACCGGAGGTGATTCCTCCGACTCCAGCCCCTTCTTCCCCAGTAAGCGATACACTTCACTCGCGTGATACGCCGAGAGATACTCTCCGCGGCCATCCGCCCAGGTATCCTCGACCCCGCTGTGCACATACACCGGCCTAGGTGCGATACACGCCAACAACATGTGCTGATCCACCGGCAAATCGTCTTCCTGCTCCACAAACTTCTGGGCATTGCGACACAGCCAATACGGAAACCGGGTGACCATCTTCTTCAACGTCTCGCCCGATTTTCGCCGCCACAAGGCCGCCCCCGCACACCCGGATTGCGCCGAGATCGCCATCGCAAACCTTTCATCCTGTGCCGCCGTCCAAAGTGCCGTCTTCCCCATCTTCGAATGTCCCATCACCGCCACGCGTTTCGCATCAATATCCGCGTCGGTTTCCAAATAATCCAAGGCCCGCATTCCTCCCCACGCACACGCTGCGAGCACTCCCCACTCGTGGGCCTTCGGAAAACTCTGCCCCTTCGGATAAAATAACCCATGGATGCTCTTCCGAAATTCCACCTCATTGTGCTCCACCAAATCTTCGTGATACACCGCACAAAAGGCGAATCCAGCATCAAGGATTTTCCCCAAGGGCCACCCGTTTTTTAAACAGTCCCTCTTAAGAAAAGCCCGGTCAAAATCACTCGAGCGCGTGTTATTAAAACTGTGCTTCAGAATCGCCGGAACTGGTTTCTTTGCCCCGTTCGGCACATACACCACGATCCGCATCGTCTTCTCTCCCCGCGCCGTCTTTAGACGAATATCGACATCTTTTCTCGTCGCCTTCCCTCCCATAAAACCTTCGTCCTTCTTCACTTCACGAAAGCTCACCTCCAGCGACGTCGACTCCGGTATCCGCCCGTAGATCAGATTGCTAAACAAGGACATTATCTGCGGTCTCCGTACCTCCCGCCATTCCTCCGCCGTCGTGATCCGCTTTCCCTCCACCGTCACCAACAACTCTGGCAGGTCATACGCCGGGATCTTCGATTCATCATAATTGACATCCTTGTCCCCTTCCTTCGCTTGCCGCGCCAGCACCATCGTCCCCAACACCAAGCCTAAAATCCAATAGATCTTCATAACCTCACCATGGGGCTCACCACCACCATCCGTCAAACATGGAACCTCACCCAACTCTCTTCTCTCCCACTCAACATTCCCCCCATCTCCCAAGCCTCCCGTACAGAAGGCAAGTGTGTGTGCCAAGATCCCCGCCATCTCCTGGCGGATCCCGTTCATGAAATCGTCCTCATCTCAGCGCCTTCGCTGCCCCGCGTGAAATTCCTGACTAAACCGGCTTCCTGATGTGCATCCATGCGTGCACGTGCGGCTTGCCCCGGAAGTAACACACCATGTTCGGCCCTTCCAACTGCCAGACGTCCCAAATCTCATCCTTCCCGATGTTCTCTTCCTTGTAGAAGGCCATGTGGATGTTGTCCAAGCCGCCGGCCTCGACCAGCTTGAGCGCCTCCTTGGAATCCTTCTCACGAAACGGGGCCAGCAAATCTCCCAGCACTTTACGAACGTGCCCCTTTTGGTCACCGCTCATGTCGCCCACGCGGATGCCATCGAGTCCCACTTTCTTTCCGGTCAACTTGATCGTTGCATTCCCTTTCTCCCCCCGGCTCTTCCCGCAAAGCGCCGCCTTCCGCTGCTTCCCATCGAGCATTTGATACACCTCGTTCGCCCGCACCGCTTGATACCAATACGCGTTCCCCTTATGATCGGGCTTTTCATTGAAGCTATCCACCGCGTGCCCGTAAAAAAGCGGACCTCCAAAGGCCGCCCCCTCCACCGAGTCTCCATCGCAGCGCCTCGTGCAATGACGCCCGGTCAGCACAAACTCAAACTTCCCAGTCCCCGGCTTTCCAAAAATCGCCACCGATGACCCCCCTTCAAATCCATCCAGCCCACTGTCCCACTCCACCTGATCATAAACCTTCTCCGCATACTCCTCACTGTGCAGCCCCATAAAGATCTCCTTGATCATGGCCTGCTGATCTTTGGAATAATCCTCCACCAACGTCTTCGTGATCAACCAGTTGTTGTCCACCTTGAGCCGAAGCTTGTGATCAAACGGAAAACAAATCGCCTTCCGCTTCTCCTCGTTCAACGAATCATAAAACATCTTCACCAAAGTCTCCGACTCCGGCTTTTTCTTCCCCTTTACCTCCCCAATAATTGGCAAGGCTCCAAGTCCCAACCCTGCCGCAATTCCGGAGGATTGACGAAGAAACGAACGACGGTCGACAGCAAGAGGATGGTTTTCTGGGTTCATAAATTTTAAGATATCAATCTGAAACTTACTAACTCCCGCCCATGATTCCATCTTTTTTTTAAAACAGCACTGGTTCCATGCCATCATGATCGCCTTAGAATTCATATGATGGTTTCCCACGTGACAACAACGACGGCGGAATAATAACATCCATGAGGATAATGGTATCCAGGACTTGGAGAAGTAACCTCAAGGTAAACCTGGTGAATCCGGCAAGAAAACTGTTGTCGATGATGAGAAAAAAGACGGGCTATCTCAATGCGCTTATTCTGGAGGACTCGGAATTCGGGCCATCCAAAGCCAGAGAACGCATTCGATTGAAAGCATCAATCTTTTGGTTTTCCAAAGTTTCATAAGAACTTTGACCGTGCGACCGGCCTGGTCGCGATCTGCCATCTGGAAGACGCACCATTCCCAACATTTTGGTTAAAGTTGGCGAAAGCGGAGATTATCCGCCGACCTGCGGGAAAATGATGCTCCGTGAATCGGAGCCTCCAGTAGCAGCAACCTGCGGACTTCGTCCTGTCCAATCCCCCTCGGTTTGTGAGAGAGTGGCTGGGATATGGCAAAGCTGGTTCCCCTTCTCACTACTCTCCTTCTCACACTCCCTTCAGCTGCCGAAGATCTCCCCTCCAATCACACGGGACGCATGAAGGTTGGCACGGCTCTTTTCCAAAAGACCATCCGCCCCGCCCTTATCGAGAACTGCCTCAAATGCCACGGCGACGAAAAAGTTCGCTCCGGCCTCGACCTTTCCTCCCGCGAACTCCTTCTCGAAGGAGGGGAGACCGACGACGCCATCAACCTCGAAGATCCGGCCAAAAGCTACCTCCTTAAGCTCATCCGCCACGAAGAAGAACCGGAGATGCCTTCAAAAAAGGCCAAACTCCCCGATGCCCTCATCGCCGACTTTCAAAAATGGATCGCCCTCGGTGCCCCCTACGACAAACCACTCCTAGTAAAGGACGGGAGCAAACCCGCCGAGATGAGGGTCACCGAAAGTGACCGCGAGTTCTGGTCTTTTAAACCGCTCTCGAATTCCGCTCCACCTGCAACCAATGATTCCTGGCCTCAAACCAAGATCGACCACTTCGTCTTCGCAAAGTTTTCCGAAAATAAACTCACCCCAAATCCCCCCGCTGTTGATCACGCCCGTATCCGCCGCGCCTATCTGTCTCTTATCGGGCTCCCCCCGACTCCCGAACAACTGAAAGCCGCCCTTTCAAAATCCCACGCTCAACTCATCGACGATCTCCTCGCCAGTCCCCACTACGGCGAACGATGGGCCCGTCACTGGCTCGATGCCGCCCGCTTTGCCGAGAGCCACGGCTTCGAGCAGGACTACGACCGAAAATACGCCTTCCACTACCGCGACTTCGTCATCAAAGCCCTCAATTCCGACATGCCCTGGGATCAATTCGTGCGCTGGCAGCTCGCGGGCGACGAAATCGCTCCGGAAAATCCCCTCGCCATGATGGCCACCGGATTTCTCGGAGCCGGCGTCTTCCCCACCCAACTCACCGAGAAGGAATTCGAAAGCGCCCGCTACGATGAACTCGACGATATGGCCGCAACCACCGGCACCGCCATGCTCGGCCTCACTATCGGCTGCGCCCGCTGTCACGATCATAAATTTGATCCCATTCCCGTCAAAGATTACTACCAATTCGTCTCCATCTTCACTTCCACCATCCGCAGCGAAGTCGACATCCCCATCGACTCCGATGTCTATCTTAGACAACTCGAAGAGTGGACAGTCCGGCACACAAAAGCCTCCCAAGACCTCGCCTCCTATCAAGCCAAACCTGCGTTCACCAAAGCCTTCGATCACTGGCTCAAGAACCAAGCCCCTTCCAACCTCAACACCAGCGATTGGACCATCCTCAACACCACCTCGGCCAGCTCCGATCAATCTGCCACCAAGCTAACCTCCGAGCCCGGTGGCTCCCTCCTCGCCTCCGGCAATCCACCCACCAAGGAAATTTACACCCTCAAATACCAACCCGGCGCAGGAGAACTTCGCTTCCTCAGAATCGAAGCCCTGACCCACCCCTCCATGAAACAAAACGGCCCCGGCCGCGCCAACAACGGCAACTTCGCTCTCAGCGATCTCAAACTCTTCACTTCCAAATCCGGATCAAAAAAACAAGAGGTCAAGTTCACCTCCGCCAAAGCCACCCACCAACAAAACAAAACTAACCTCTCTGTCGCTTCTTCCATCGATAGCGACCCAAACAACAGCGGCTGGGCCGTCGACGTCGGAGGCATCGGCAAAGACCAAGCCGCCGTTTTTGAGTTGGCCAAACCACTCCAACTCGCCAGCGACGAAACACTCGAACTCACCCTCAATTTCTCCACCAACACCCAACACAGCCTGGGCCGGTTCCGCGTTTCCATCAGCGATAAACCATCACCGCCCGTCAAAGTCGGTAGCGGGGAAAATCCCCTCCTTGATCAAGCCCTAAAAGGACTCCGCGCGGGGAACCTCACCAAACAGCAACGCCTAACCCTCTTCCCCCTCTTCGCAAAAACCGACCCTCAGTGGCAGAAACTCACCGACACCGTCCAAAAATCCCTCTCCTCCAAACCCAAGCCCACCGTCGCCAAAGTCCAGGTCACCAGCGAAGGCTTCCCGCCCACCAAGCACCACGCCGATGGCCGCGGCTTCCCCCACTTCTATCCTGAAACCCACTTCTTGAGCCGCGGAGACCCCAACCAAAAGAAAGGCGTCGCGCAACCCGGCTATCTTCAGGTCCTCATGCGCAATGACAAGACCACTGCCGACTGGCAACAAACTCCGCCCGCCGACTGGACCCGCACCAGCTACCGACGTCGTAGTCTCGCCAATTGGATCACCGATATCGAAAACGGCGCCGGACATCTCCTCGCCCGCGTTGTCGTGAACCGCGTCTGGCACCATCACTTCGGGCGCGGCATCGTGGCCACTCCCAACGACTTCGGTTTGCAAGGCGTCCTCCCGTCTCATCCCGAACTTCTCGATCACCTTGCCCAAAAACTCATCGCCAATGACTGGAACCTCAAATCACTCCACCGCGACATCCTCCTCAGCTCGACCTGGCTTCAAAGCAGCGACCCCTCGGCCGAGAAAGCGGCCATCGACCCCGACAACAAACTTCTCTGGCGCTTCACTCCGCGTCGATTGGAAGCCGAGGTTGTTCGTGATTCCATCCTCGCTGCCGCCGGACAACTGGACCCCCAGATGTTTGGCCCCGGCACCCTCGACGAAGGCCATCGCCGCCGCAGTATCTACTTTATGATCAAGCGCAGCCGCCTCGTCCCCATGATGCAGGTTTTCGACCAACCCGAACCTCTCGCCAGTCAAGGCAGCCGGCCTAGTACCACCATTGCTCCGCAAGCCCTTCTCTTCATGAACAATCTCCAGGTCGTCAAGTGGGCCCGAGCGCTCGCGAGCAAACTCGATCCCACCGACGCGGACACCGCCATCCGGCAACTCTATCTCCGCACTCTCGGACGCGACCCTTCCCCTTCCGAACTTACCGACAACCGGGCCTTCTTCGACGCCCAGTCCGCTTCCTACTCCGGAAACCAAAACGCAACTCAACTGGCCCTCGCCGACCTTTGCCAGATCATGTTCAGCCTCAACGAATTCGTCTACCTCCCATGAATCACTCCGATCACTATACCCGACGTCACTGGCTCCAAACCGCCGGAGCCGGCTTTGGAAGCCTTGGATTAACCACTCTGCTCGCACAGGAGGGACTCCTTGGATCCGACGATCCCCTTGCTCCAAAAATCGCTCACTTCGATGGCAAGGCAAAGTCCGTCATCTGGCTCTTCATCAATGGCGGGCCCAGCCAGGTCGATACCTGGGACTACAAACCGGAACTTGAAAAAATGGATGGCAAGGAACTCGCTGGCTTTGACAAAAAGACGGGATTCTTCGCCAACGCCGTCGGCCCGCTCATGAAGTCACCCTTTGAGTTCACCCCGCGCGGGCAATGCGGAAAGATGGTCTCCTCAATCTTTCCCAAACTCGGTGAGCATGTCGATAAGATGGCCTTCATCCACTCCGGCCACACCGAATCGAACAACCACAGCCCGGCCCTCTTCATGATGAACTCGGGCCAACCCCGCATGGGACTCCCGTGCGTTGGTTCCTGGGTCACCTACGGACTGGGCAGCGAAAGCCGCGACCTTCCCGCCTTCGTCGTGATGTCGGATCCGCTCAACCGGGGACTTCCCAAAGGAGCAGCCACCAACTGGGGCGCGGGCTTCCTTCCCAGCGTCTATCAAGGGACCTGGCTCAAACCCAAGGGAGATGCCATCGACAATCTCAAGCGCCCTGCCCACATGAACGATGGACAGCAACTCCGTCAGCTTGCTCTGCTCAAAAAACTTAACGGTGACCATCTTCAGTCACGCCCCGGCGATGCCGAGCTCGAGGCCCGCATCAAAAGCTTCGAACTCGCCTACCGCATGCAAACAGCGGCGCCCCAAGCTTTTGATATCGATACCGAACCCGAACACATCAAGAAACTCTACGGCATCGACGAAAAACACTGCGGACACTTCGCCCGCCAATGCCTCACCGCCCGCCGCATGGTCGAACGCGGCGTTCGCTTTGTGCAAATCTACTCCGGCGGAATGGAAAACCAACGCAGCTGGGACGGCCACAACGACATCAAAGGAAACCACAGCCAGTTCGCTGGCGAAACCGACACCCCCATTGCCGGCCTCCTCAGCGATCTCGAACAACGCGGCCTCCTCAAAGACACCCTCGTCATCTGGGGCGGTGAGTTCGGCCGCCTTCCCCTCGCCCAAAAATCAGCAAAGCCCGGCCGTGACCATAACCCGCATTGCTTCACCACCTGGATGGCCGGCGGCGGAATCAAGGGCGGTGTCAGCTACGGCGAATCCGACGAAATCGGCCATCACGCCGCCGTCGATAAAGCCCACGTCAACGACATCCACGCCACCATCCTCCACCAGCTCGGCTTCGATCACGAAAAACTCACCCATAGCTACAACGGCCGACGCTTCCGTCTTACCGACGTCGGAGGAAAAGTCATCAAGCCCATCCTCGCCTAGTCAATCATCTTTACTCTCACAAATTGCCTTCCCCCGCTCCTCGCCGCCTCAAACTCTCCCTTCCCATCTCCGAGATCGGTAAAGACGGCCTCGGCATCCACCTCCCAGGTCTTTAGATCAACACTCTTCTCAAACTGGAAACTCTTCCCCTCCAAAAGCAGGAAGCTGAGCCGCAGGACATCCTCCTCAAGGGTCAACCCACTCACCTCAATCACCGCGTCAGGCACGGTTGGGTTTGATCCCAATTCCAGTTCCTCGGCATTGCTCCTGCCATCTCCATCAAAATCAGCCTCTCCCGTCTGATCCAGATTTCCAAACACCGCCGCCTCTGCTGGGTCCGACATTCCATCCTGATCGGTATCGGGGTTTCCCCCCGTTTCAAAATTATCAAAGGTCACATCCACCGCTCCATTCTCCTGGCCCGCACTCCCAAAAATCCCCACCATTCCATCGGTATAAAAATCATCAAATGCCATCACCGTTCCAATCGTCGTCGTCAGATCTGCGACATCGAAAACCTCGATAAGAAACTGATCCTCAAACCCGTGGAAAATAATGCGGTAGCTTTTTGCCGGATCTAGAGGCACCTCGACGCTCTCGAGAGTCGTGGGCTGCTCCCCATCCACTCGCGCCAAATACACCTGCCCTTCATCAGTATCGAAAGACGCCGAGTATCCGTTCAAAGTCCCCAACCCCGGTGTGCTCACCCGGGTCAAGATCCCAATATCCTGCTCCAAACCGGCATCTGTCGCGACGACATCCACCACCACCCGGAATGCCGTGTGGTTGATCTCCTCCCGCAACGACCCCGCGCGCGCCTGCCCAAAGCTCCCCGCATCCGGCGAAACCCCGGCCTGAACCCGGTAGCTGTTTCCATCGGGAAAAGAAAAGGCCGCCGTCCCACCAACCGCTAACAACGGATTCAATCGCGCCCACCCGTCATCATTCCCATCATTAAAATGATCACTCACCTGAGCCCAGCTTGTTGCCACCCCAAACACGCCCATAAAAACCCCACGCCCTACAAAACAAAAATTCATTGCCTATGAAACCAGCTAACACCCCCCTTGGTCAAATCCATTCCAACCCAAACTTACCCTAATTTGGTCCCGCAAAATCATCCTTCTTCTTTGACATCAACTTTTCGTCTGCAAGTTTAGCAACAAATGAAAAAGAGTCTTCTCGCGGCCTTCACCCTTCTTACCCCTCTTTCCCTTCCTGCCCAGGATGCCCCGCCGACCTCGGTCCCGATCGCGAAAACCAAAATCTCCCTCCTCTCCCGCGTTCCCAATTCTCTGATCGCACACGATCCCCAGACCAACTTCCGCCTCTTCCTCAGCTACTCGTCGGACAAAAACGTCACTCTGAAATTCGGAGACTATCCCGTCGAACTCCCCGCAGGCGAAAAAGCCACCGCCGACCTCACCTTCGAGCACCTTCCAAATTCACCCGCCCTCATTCACCTCACCACCTTCGGCGACCCCACTACCAAACGGATCGAAATCCCCAAGTCCCTTGTCACCGATGGCAACCTCGCCTTCAAGCCTCTCCCCGGAAAAGACTTCCCCATGGACAAGGCCTTCACCCTGATGGCCCGTTTCAAAACCACCGCAAAAAGCGGCACTCTCGCCTCCATCGCCCCCGCCAAGGGCAAATGGGCTGAAGGCGGTAAAACCCTCTATCTCAAAAACGGGCAACTCCACTACGACGTCGGTTGGGTCGGCGCCATGCGTGACGGTCCCAAAATCAACGACGGCAAAGAGCATCTCGCCGTCATCGTTGGAAATGAAAAAGGAGGAGTCAGCCTCTACCTCGATGGCAAAGAACTCCAATCGCGCAAGTCTCTCACGTCCGTGGACGACAAAAATCACGTCTTCAAAATCGGTTCCACCACTTCCGACTTCGGCGGCGACTTCAAGGATGGCTCCATCGCACAAGTCCTCTTCTGGAAACGCAGTCTCACCTACCGCGAGATCCGCACTGCTGCCGACAAGAAGATCAAGGAGCTCAACACGCCGGACTTCCACTGGAAAAACCCCGACCAAAACTCCAAAAAAAATCTCCGTCCATCGGCGAAATCTGCGGACCACCCCTTCTCAACCACCATCTCTCTCGAAAAAACCGAAGGCCTCACCCTCCACACAGCTTGGATCCAGCCCCTCGAAATCTCCGACCACAACGACCTCGTCAACAACTGGAACGCCGATTCCCTCAAACGTGGCCGCGAGATCTACAACCAACTCTGCATCACCTGTCACGGCACCGAAAAGCAGGAAGGCTCCATTCCCATCGCTCTCAAATTCCACAAAGGGAAATTTAAGAACGGGCACGATCCCTTCCGCATGTATCAAACCCTCACCAAGGGTTATGGCATGATGATGCCCATGCCGCAATTCTCCACCCGGCAGAAATACGACGTCATCCACTACATCCGCGAAGAATATCTCAAAAAGAGCAACCCTTCCCAGCTCAGCAAGATCGACAACACCTACCTCGCCTCACTCCCGCTCGGCATGTCCCAAATTGAGGAAAAGGAATCAAAGAAGACCCCGCCGATCTACAAGCAAATGAACTTCGGAAATTACCTCTTCTGGACCTACCAAATTGAACCTGGCCCTCTCGATCTGAACGTCAACATCGCCCAGAAAGGCCTCGCCATCCGCCTCGACGAAGGCCCAGGCGGCATCTCAAAAGGCAAGGCTTGGGCCGTTTACGATCACGACACCATGCGCCTCGCCGCCATCTACACCGGCGACCAATTCGTTGACTGGAAAGGCATCGCCTTCGATGGTTCCCATGGCACCCACACCTCCATCGTTGGCGAGCGTATCCTCACCAACCCTGACAAACCCGGCTGGGCCCACCCCGAAACCGGCTCCTGGGACCCCATCCGCGTCACCGGAAAAGACGGGCGCAAGTTTGGACCGCTTCCAAAGGATTGGGTGAAATTCAGCGGACTACAAATGACCGCCGAAGGACCTCTTCTAGCCTACAAGGTCGGAGATACCCAAATTAAGGAACACATGACGGTGAGATCCGAAGGCGGATTTCGAAGAACACTCTGGATCGCTCCCAGCCAAGAGGAACTCACCCTCAGACTCGGATCTCATGATGGTCCGTCTCCCAGCCAAGATTTCATAGTCGCAGATGGGGCTCTTTGCCTCAAAATCGAGCCTTCGAAAGGCCCTCAAATCATCTCGGTGGTGATTAACTCGAACGGGAGCATCTTCCTTGAACCCGTCCCCTTCGATCCCATCATTCCGGAACCCTCTCCAAAATCTCTCCCGACCATCGTCACCACGAAAATTCAACGCGGCGATGAGTCCGGCCCCTTCGCAGTCGACACTCTCACCGTCCCCGTCTCCAACCTCAACCCGCACCAATCTTGGATGCGCACCAGCGGATTTGACTTCTATCCCGATGGCAAACGCGCCGCCGTTTGCACTTGGATGGGCGACGTCTGGATCGTCGAAGGCATCGATCAACTCGAAGGCACCCTCACCTGGAAACGCATCTGCTCCGGTCTCTTCCAGCCGCTTGGACTCAAGATCGTGAATGACAAAATCTTCGTCACCTGCCGCGACCAACTCGCCAAGCTCCACGACACCAACGGCGACGAAACGATCGACTACATCGAATGCTTCAACAACGACCACCAGGTCACCGAGCACTTCCACGAATTCGCAATGGGCTTGCAAACCGACGACAAGGGCAACTTCTACTACGCCAAGTCCGCCCGCCACGCCAAGGACTCGCTCGTCCCCCATCACGGCACTCTTCTCCGCATCTCGCCCGATGGTTACAAGACCGACATCCTCGCCACCGGCTTCCGCGCCGCCAACGGCGTCTGCCTCAACCCAGATGGCACCTTCATCGTGACCGACCAGGAAGGCCACTGGAACCCCAAGAACCGCATTAACTGGGTTGACGGCGACGGCCCCACCGAATTCTTCGGCAACATCTACGGCTATTCACCCGTCACCGACACCGCCGACTCCGCGATGAAGAATCCCCTCTGCTGGATCACCAACAGCTTCGACCGCTCTCCCTCCGAACTCCTCTGGGTTCCCAAGGATGCCAAGTGGGGAGCCCTCAACGGCCAGCTCCTCAACCTCAGTTACGGCTACGGAAAAATCTACGTCGTCCCGCACGAGACGATCGGCGAACAACGGCAAGGAGGACTTTGCGAACTCCCGCTCAAGCAATTCCCCACCGGGATCATGCGCGGTCGCTTCCACCCCGGAGACGGCCAACTCTACGGCTGCGGCATGTTCGCCTGGGCCGGCAGCCAACGAAAAGCAGGTGGCTTCTACCGCATCCGCAAGACCGAACAACCCGCGAACCTTCCCACCGAAATTAACGCCACCAAATCCGGTGTCACTCTCACCCTATCCGATTCCGTCGATGCGAAATCCATCAAACCCGATGCCTTCCGTGTCAAAGCATGGGACCTCAAACGAACCAGAAATTACGGTTCCAAACACTACAACGAGCGCGAGTGGAAAGTCACCAAGGCCGTCCTCAACGGAAACAAGGTCACCCTCACCATCCCCGACCTTGAACCCACCTGGGGCATGTCCATCGAGATGAAACTGACCGGTAAGAACGGCGAGAAATTCACCCGCGTCATCCACAACTCCATCTTCGAGCTCCCGGAGTAGAGATATTCTGCTTACAGCCTCAACGAGGCGTACCATCGTAGCCTCAGGCAACGCCTGGGGTCCCTGAAACACGCGAGATAGAGAGCCCTGAACCGGGCGATCTAATGGTTCGATTATTTTATGGAATCCGCCTCGCCGTTCATCGTCCATCCTCACACACCCTCACTCCTCTCATGAGAATTTCCACCTCCCTGTTCATTCCAACCCTCTCGCTTCTTTGTTGCCTTGGAGGCTTCGCAAACAACGAAGCAAAACTCGTCGTGGACCCCGACACCGGGATCACCTTAAGGGAAGGATTCGACGCCGAGCTTCTTTATACCATTCCTGCCGAACAAGGCTCCTGGGTCGCCATGTCTTTCGATCCCAAAGGCCGCCTCATTGTTTCCGATCAGGATGACAAGGGCGTCTTCCGGGTCACCCTCCCGGAAAAAGACAAGCCAGCATCAGACATCGCCGTAGAACCTCTAAAGGGATTCCCCTACGAGCCCATCAACTGGGGCAAGCGCCGGGTCGGAGGTGCTCTCGGTTTTCTACACGCCTTCGACAGTCTCTACATGGTCACGATGAAGGGCCTTTACCGGATTCGCGACACCGACGGCGATGACACATACGACGAGTTCAAGCTCCTCAAAAAACTGCAACCCGGCTACGAGCACTCGGCTCACAACATCATCAAAACCGAGGACGGCAAAGCCCTCTACCTCGTCAGCGGAAACTACGGAACCATTCCAAAAGGCGTCCCTTCCCTCCAGCCACCTGTCTGGCAAAAGGACTCTCTCCTCGAAGCCATGCCCGACCAAATGGGCCACGCCGTTTCAATCAAGGTGCCCGCCGGATGGGTCTCGCGCATCTCTCCCGACGGCAGCGAGTGGACCATGATCTCATCCGGTTTCCGCAACCCGGTCGACCTCGCCATCAACCGCGAGGGCGAACTCTTCACCTTTGATTCCGACCTCGAATTCGATGTCGGAAGCCCTTGGTATCGCCCCACCCGGGTCTGCCACGTCACCTCGGCAAGCGAATTCGGCTGGCGCAATGGTTCTGCAAAATGGCCCGGGTATTTTGCCGACAGCAACGGCCCCGTCATCAACGTCGGCCCCGGCTCACCGACCGGCATCAGCTTCGGGCACCACTCCAATTTCCCCGCGATTTATCAAGACAAACTCTTCGTCTGCGACTGGACCTTCGGAACTCTTTACACCATCAATCTTGAGGAAAAAGGCTCCAGCTACACCGGCACCAAGGAAGAATTCCTGCACGGTAATCCGCTCAACATCACCGCGATGCGCTTCGGCCCCGACGGTCACATGTATTTCCTCACCGGTGGCCGCAATACCGACTCCAAACTCTACCGCATTCGCTATACCCGCCCGGTTCAATTGGAACCCTCCCGACAACTCACCAGCAACCAACAGCTCCGCGACCTGCGCCGCTCGCTCGAAAAATTTCACGGAAGCAACGAGGGAGGCGCGAAAGCAATCGAAACCGCCTGGCCGCATCTGGCCCATGAAGATCGCAGCATCCGCTACGCGGCCCGCCTTGCCATCGAGTGCCAGGATCTCTCTCTCTGGCACGACAAGGTCTTTGATGAGACCGATCCCCGGCGTATGATCTACGCCAACATTGCCCTCTGCCGACATGGCGACCGACCCCTCTCGGAACGTATCATCAGAGAGCTCAACGCGATCCCTTTTGAATCCCTCGAAACCGAGCACCAACTCGCTCTCCTCCGCGCCTATTCGCTTTGCTTCATCAGGTTGGAAAAACCAGCACCCGCCGGGATCGCCACCGTCATTGCGCAACTCGACCCGTATTACCCGGCTAAGGACGACTTCGTGAACGCCGAGCTTTGCCGCGTTCTTAGCTACCTCGATTCCCCCGAAGTCGTCACAAAAACCATCGCCCTGATGAAGTCAACGCAGACCAGAACCGTCGCTTATGACAAAGCGATGCTCGAGCGGAGTGGCGAATATGGCGAGGCCCTCCTCAAGATGATGAGCGACACCCCCAACAGCCGAAACATTCACTACGCCTACGCCCTGCGCCGAGTGCAGAACGGGTGGACGCTGGCGGACCGAAAATACTACTTCGGCTGGCTCAACGAGACGCTTGAAAAAGGCGGCGGAAAAAGTTTCGCCGGATACATCCGCGCGATCCGACAGGATGCCATCGATCATCTTCCACCAGAAGCCAAGGCCTCGGTATCATGGCTCTTGGGAGACATCGCGGGCATCGACCTGAGCAAGCTCCCCCTGCCCGCGGGTCCTCCGGTTGACTGGACCGTCGACACCGCAATAACGCATTTTGAAAAACCCTTGCGGGGAAGAAATTTCAAGAACGGGAAGAAGATGTTTTCGGCGGGCCGGTGTGTCGCCTGTCACCGCTTCTCAGGATCCGGTGGTTACTCCGGACCCGACCTCGGCTCCGTTGGCAACCGCTACTCGATCCGGGACATCCTCGTCGCCATCTGCGAACCCAGCCAATCGATCTCCGAGCAGTATCAGGCCAGCATGATCACCTTGAAGGACGGAGGCTCCCTCTACGGCAGGTTGATTTACAAAAACGAAGAAGAAATCGCAGTGGCACCCAACCCATTCAATTTCGGTGACCTCCAAAAGAAGCCGACTGGAGAGGTCACAAAAATCGAGCCCTCTCAAATTTCCATGATGCCTGGTGGCACCATCAATGCCATGAACAAAGATGAACTTATGGACCTCATTGCCTATCTCATCTCAGGCGGAAACAAAAAGCACGAAACGTTCACTAAGGACTAGAATCAATCCCTACTTACGGCTCACGAACCGTGTGCGTCTTCCCAAGCTCCAGCCCTTCAATTTTCTGCGTCTTTCCGCTCGGCCAGGTTACTTCGATTTTTTCAATTCCACCGGCATCGCCCAAACCAAAGTAGAGAGGGATCAGTCCATGGGAGAGGTAACCGGTCACTCCGTCGTTCGCTTGCGAATAGCTCTTTCCACCCGCCGTCACTTTAACCACCGCACCGAGACCATCGCGGTTTGATTGGCTTCCCACCAACTTGATTCCGACCCAGCGAAGTTGGTCACCTCTTTTATCACTGAGGTTTGATCGAAGAACCATCGGACCGTCGTGAAATTCGTTGGTGACAATATCGAGGTCACCATCGTTGTCCAAATCCAGAATGGCCGAGCTTCGACTTCCCAACGCTCCCCACAATTCCGTGGGCCCGGTCAATTTCAATTCCTCGACAAACTTGTTGTCGCGATCCTCACCGCTTGGATCCAACTTGAACCAAGGCTTGGCCGTCTTTCCGCCCCGACGAGGCTCCACCCCGAGGACAAACTCACAGTCAGCAAATCGCTTCCCTGCCACATTCAACAGGAGACTGTTGACGCCGTAGCGGAAGGGAAAGTTCATACTCGAAGTGATGAAAACATCAGTGAAGCCATCGGCATTGAGATCGCCGGAGCTCAAGCCCCAGGGCCAGTAATTCTCCGCTCCGATTTTGTCGGAGATTTCCTCATACTTCCCCTCGCCCAGGGATCGATAAAAGGCATTCCCAAAAATGCTCGTCCCTCCGGTCATGAGCATTTCTTCATCCCACTGAATATCAGCCTTCTCCTTCTCTTTGCTCGGCACGATGCCCTGACTCATGTCGGAGTGCATGTCGGTCACAAAGACATCCTGCCGACCGTCGTTATCAAAATCGAAAATCTGAATTCCCATCGCACCCCACGAGGTTTTCGGAAAGACCTGCCGGCTCACCTTTTCAAAACGAGCCCCTTCGACATTCCGATAGAGTTCATCGTGCCCCTGCATTGAGAGGACGTAAAGGTCCGTCCAGCCGTCTCCGTCGTAATCAAAGGGCGCGGCATCGCCGGTCCAACTCTCATCGACAAGGCCAACCTTCCTGGAAACATCCTCGAAACGATTCCCGCCGGTATTTCGATAAAGAAGGCTCTGCTCCGCGCGCCCTTTTCCCTCCTGGTGTCCCTCGAAGGCATCGCTAAAACCGACACAGTATCCGCCGGCACCGCGCTCATCGGTGGTGTATTTCCCCACGTTGCAAAGGAAGAGATCGAGGAGGCCGTCTTTGTCGTAGTCGAAGAAAACACCGCTCGATGAATGTCCGACATACCCCAGGCCCGCCTCGTCGGTTAAATCAACGAACTTTCCCATCCCCTCATTGCGGAAAAAATGATTCCCGCCTTTCACCGTCGTCACGAACAGATCGGGATCCCCATCGTTATCGGTGTCCGCAAAGGAGGCACTGACCCCAATTTTATTGGAAAGCTCAATCGCCGGAGTGGTGATATTTTCAAATTTTCCTTCTCCCAAATTTCGCCACAACTGGTTTGAGCCAATCTGAGTTGGAAAATAGAGATCGAGCAAGCCGTCCCCATCGACATCGGCAACCGCGATGCCATTCCCGTGATCGTAATGGACCGCTTTGTAAAGCTTCCCGGCATCATCCACGATGCCGTTTTTGAAAGTGATCCCGGTGGACTCCACGACATCCTCGAACTTGAAATCATGGAAGGCTTCCAAACGCCGGGAACTTGCCTTTTGCAAAAGTTCCCTACTTTTCATCCAGGGTGGGTTTTCAATCTCCGCCGGATGGAAGACTTTCTGGTAAGATTTCTCCTCCTTGGACCCGGGAACGGTTTCATCGAGGAGCTTTTGCAAATCTACCAGCAGCAACCCTCGGCCCTCCGCAGACAAGCCATCATAAACTCCGCGAACCCGCCCCTTCCGGTCCACCAAGGCAAAGTTGGAACTATGGAGGATGGGCATTTTGCTGTTCTTAGCATCCTCGGCGACCTCGAACTTGAAACCATTGGCACTCAGGTTCCACAAATCGCCTCTCCCGCCGGTGAGAAATTTCCATCGTCCCGGCATCGCGCCATGCTTCGCCCCATACTCCGCCAAAACCGCCGGGGTGTCATGTTCCGGATCGACGGTAAAAGTCACCAACTGTAAATCCCTGTCATCTTTGTATTGAGACTGAAGTTTCACTTTCTCAGCCGTCTGCATTGGGCAGCTCGAGGCACACCGGGTGAAGATGAAATCAGCGATCCAGACCTTTCCCCGGAGATCCTTCGACCCAAAATTCTTGTCAGTTTCATCCGTAAGCGAAAAATCCGGCAAAGCCGAGAGGACAGGCAGGCCGGTCGTTTCTTCACTCATTGCTTCCGAATCAACAGTTGCAGAAACTTCCTCCGAATCTCGACACCCGGCTAAGAAAAGTAAAAGGAAGCCAGCAAAGGGTGCTGGAAAAGATCGCAGACCGTTCATATGGGCGATGATAGGCGAATCCACCGCTACATCAGTCTTTTTTCTCAGCATTCCGCGGAGGCGATGAGCTTATTTCTGAGCGAGCAGTTTTTTCTTGATGTCTTGCGCTCAATTCCCAACACTTATCAACTAATGAAGAAAAAACTTTCTCTTGCCATTTTTGTGGTATGCGTTGGCTCGGCCTCGGCCTTCACTGTCATCACAGGATCCGTCTCCGAGTTCACGGGACC
>TARA_B110000914_G_scaffold143415_1_pt1 | contig 17610 bp, 13 predicted proteins | sample TARA_B110000914 | Tara Oceans TARA_B110000914 (sample SAMEA4397983) | marine metagenome | biome: Polar Biome; feature: [MES] marine water layer (ENVO:01000295) within the mesopelagic zone...; material: water (ENVO:00002006), including particulate matter (ENVO:01000060) such...
AGCTTCATGACAAATATTATAATCTCCACAGATAATTAAATTTGGAATTGATTTTTTTAATTCCATAATATAATTATAAAATTCTTCCATATATTTAAATTTATATCCTAATCTTTTGATGTTAGTGCCAGATGGTAAATACAAGCTCATTACAGAAAACTCCTCAAAATCAATTCTTAAGTTTCTTCCTTCATAATCCATATGATCAATTCCTGTTCCATATTGAATGTTCTTAGGTTCAGATTTTGACAAAATAGCTACCCCGCTATATCCTTTTTTATTGGCAGAAAACCAGTAATTATATTTATATCCAATTTTAGAAAACAATTCTAAATCTAACTGATCTTTATTTGCTTTAATTTCCTGAAGACAAATTACGTCTGGGTTGTATTCCTCTAGCCAGTTTAAAAAACCTTTCTTAATAGCGGCTCTTATACCATTAACGTTATATGAAAAAATTTTCATGCTATGCTTTTAGCCAAGATTGAATATTTAAAGCATCCTTAATTTTAGAAACCACTTCTTCTATAGTTAATCTTTCTTGAGTCATAGAATCTCTATCTCTTATTGTTACCGTCCCGTCTTCAATTGATTGGTGATCTACTGTAATGCAAAAAGGAGTTCCAAGAGCATCTTGCCTTCTGTATCTTCTCCCTACTGCATCTTTTTCGTCGTATATCACCTCATAATCCCATTTTAATTTTTCAAATATTTTTTTAGAAAACTCTGGCAAACCGTCTTTTTTTAATAAAGGAAGAATAGCAATTTTTATAGGAGCTAATATTGATGGTAATTTAAGAACCGTTCTTATAGATCCGTCAGGCAAAACCTCTTCTTCCAATGAGTTTGAAAAAACAGCTAAGAACATTCTATCTAATCCAATAGAAGTTTCTAAAACATAAGGGGTATATCTTTCATTCGTTCGACTATCAAAATATTTAATTTTTTTTGAAGAAAATTTTTCATGATTGCTTAGGTCAAAATCAGTTCTAGAATGAATTCCTTCAAGCTCCTTGAATCCAAACGGAAATTTAAATTCAATATCGCAAGCAGCATCTGCGTAATGTGCTAATTTTTCATGATCATGAAATCTATAATTTTCTGCTTTTATACCCAATGACAAATGCCATTTTAATCTAGTTTCTTTCCATTTATTATACCATTCCACTTGAGTTCCTGGCTTTATAAAAAACTGCATTTCCATTTGTTCAAATTCTCTCATTCTAAAAATAAATTGTCTAGCTACAATTTCATTTCTAAAAGCTTTCCCAATTTGAGCGATTCCAAATGGAATTTTTAATCTACTTGTTTTTTGAACATTTAAAAAGTTTACAAAAATACCTTGTGCAGTTTCAGGTCTTAAGTACAAATCCATCGCATTTTCAGATGAAGCCCCAAGCTTTGTGCTAAACATTAAGTTAAACTGTTTGACATCAGTCCAGTTTTTTGAACCAGAAACTGGACAAACAATCTCTAAGTCTTCAATCATTTTTTTTAAGCTAATTAAATCATCCTGTTCAAGTGCTTTTGAAAAATCATTATAAATAGATTTTATTTTATCATAATATTGTAATACTCTAGGGTTGGTGCTAAGAAATTGATTTTTATCAAAGTTTTCGCCAAATCGTTTTTGAGCCTTAACAATTTCTTTATCAATTTTTTTTTCAATTTTTGATATATGATCTTCTATCAAAACATCAGCCCTATATCGTTTTTTGGAATCTTTGTTATCAATTAACGGATCATTAAAGGCGTCTACGTGACCTGAAGCTTTCCATATTTTAGGGTGCATTAGTATAGCCGAATCTATATTAACTATATTATCATTAAGCTGAACCATTGCCTTTAGCCAGTAATCTTTAATGTTATTTTTTAGTCCTGATCCATTTTGACCATAATCATAAACCGCACTAAGTCCATCGTAAATTTCACTTGATGGAAAAATAAATCCATATTCTTTAGCGTGTGATATTACTTTTTTAAATTTTTCTTCTGATGTCATGAAAGCAAAAATAGTAGATATATTTTTAAAAATTCTATTTATATTATTTAAATGGAAATAGGTGAAAATAATTGTTAATTTGCTAGTGGTTTGTAATTGAATATGAAAAAAACAAATTTTCTTTTAATATGTTTAATCTCTATTCTCATCACTCAGTGTGCAAAGAGAGGAATTCCTGAGGGAGGACCTAAAGACGAAACACCTCCTTTCTTAATAAAAGCTGAGCCAAAACAAAATTCTGTTAACTTTAAAGAAAAACGTATTAGACTATATTTTAACGAGTATATTAAGTTAAATGATTTTAGAAAACAACTTGTAGTTTCCCCTCCAATTGACAAAGGCCTATACTCAATAAGTCCTCAATCTGGAGCCTCAAAATATATTCAAATTGACATTAACGACACCTTGCCAAAACACACTACTTATGTTTTTAATTTTGGTCAAAGCGTAGTAGATAATAACGAAGGAAATCCTTTGCCTTTTTTTAAATATGTTTTTTCAACTGGAAAATATATAGATTCTTTAAAAATTTCTGGAAATATAAAAAGTGCTTTCAATAGAGAACCTGACACCTTTATTTCTACCTTTCTTTACCCCTTAGATGAAAATTTTAATGATTCTTTAGTTTTTAATTCTACCCCTAGTTATGTTGGCAGCACCTTAGATAGCACCAACTATGAAATGACTAATTTAAAAGGGGGGAAGTATCTATTAGTTGCTGTAAAAGACATAAATAATAATTATAAATTTGATCCAGCTTTTGAGCAGATAGGATTTATTTCAAACTTAATTGACCTGCCAATTAATGACAGTCTAAATATTGCAGTTTTTAAAGAAAAATTGCCCTTTAAAAGTTATAAACCATTTTTAGAAAGTAGCAATAGAGTTGGCTTTGGTTATAACGGGGAATATTCTAATGTTAGAATAAAACTATTGAACGATTTCGATAAAAACATTAAATCAATTTTAACAAAAAACAAAGAAAAGGATACTTTAAACTATTGGTTTAGCGATATTAAATACGACTCATTAAGGTTTGTTTTAAATAATAAGGAACAAAAAGATTATTATACTGTTAAATTTAAAGAAAACAAAAAAGATTCTTTAATCATTACCCCTTCTGTTAAGTCTAGTTTAGAATTAAATGAAAAATTTAAAATATTAAGTAATATTCCTATAGATAGTATTAACACCGATTACATGCAGTTATTAAATAAAGATTCTATTTCAATTCCTTTTAAAGCGAAAATTGACAAAAATAATTTTGATATAATTTTTGATTTCGAATTACTTCCAAATGACAAATACAGCTTAGCCATTTTTCCTAATGCAATTACGGATTTTTTTAAATCTTCTACAGACACCTTAAATTATAATTTTTTAACAAAAAGCAGAGCTGACTATGGAACAATTAGAGTGAGAATTGAAAATGTTGTTAATTTTCCAATTATGGTACAGCTAACTAATGAGAAAGAAGAGCTTGTTCAGGAAAATATTTTAGCATCTTACGAAGATGCTTGTGTTTTTGAAAATATAATTCCATCAAAATACTTTATTAGGATAATTGAAGATGCAAATGAAAATAACAAGTGGGATACTGGAGATTTTTTAAATAGAATTAAGCCTGAAAAAACATTTCATTATAAAAAAGAGCTTATTGTAAGGGCCAATTGGATTTTAGAAGAAAGAATTGACTTAAAAAACTAAATTAAGATTTAATTTTAGCTTTAATAAACTCTCTATTCAATCTAGCTATATTTTCAAGAGAAATTCCTTTAGGACATTCTACTTCACAAGCTCCTGTGTTAGTACAATTTCCAAATCCTTCATCATCCATTTGTTTAACCATGTTTAAAACTCTATCCGTAGCTTCAATTTTCCCTTGAGGAAGTAAAGCATATTGTGATACTTTTGCTGAAACAAATAACATTGCGCTTGAATTTTTACATGTTGCCACACAAGCTCCACAACCAATACAAGTTGCCGCATCAAAAGCATTATCTGCCTTTTGTTTTTCTATAGGAATAGCATTTGCATCTTGAGTATTTCCAGAAGTATTGACAGAAATAAATCCTCCAGCATGTTGGATTCTATCAAAGGAAGACCGGTCTACAACTAAATCTTTAATTACTGGAAAAGTTTTAGCTCTAAATGGTTCAATATAAATTGTTTCACCATCATTAAATTTTCTCATATGAAGCTGACATGTTGTAACTAGCCTGTCTGGGCCATGAGCTTCGCCATTGATAAACATTGAACAAGAACCACATATGCCTTCCCTGCAATCATGATCAAATGCTACAGGATCTATTCCTTTTAAAGTTAGTTTTTCGTTTAAAACATCCATCATTTCTAAAAAAGACATATCTGGGGATATATTATCAATATCGTAGGGCTCCATTTTTCCCTTTTCTTTAGAATTTTGTTGTCGCCATATTTTTAACGTTAGTTTCATAACTATTTATAAGACCTGGTTTTAAGTTCAATATTTTCATAATGCAATTGTTCTTTGTGCAATACTGCATCACTTGGGTTTCCTTTGTGCTCCCATGCAGAAACAAAAGTGAAGTTTTCATCATCTCTTAAAGCTTCTCCTTCTTTAGATTGATATTCTTCTCTAAAATGCCCTCCACAAGACTCACACCTTTCTAAAGCATCTTTTGCAAATAATTCTCCTAACTCTAAAAAATCTGACACTCTTATTGCTTTAGCTAAAGGTTCATTGAAAGAGTCGCTAGATCCAGGCACTAATACATTAGCGTAGAAATCTTCCCTTAATTTCTTGATTTCTTCAATTGCTTGTTTTAATTCTTCCGCATTTCTAGACATACCACACTTATTCCAAATGATTTTACCTAGTTTTTTGTGATAATAGTCTACAGTTTTAGTTCCTTCAGTTTTTAATAAACTTTCGATTTTTTGTTTTACATCACTTTCTGCATCTTCAAATTCCTTACAATCGGTACTTATAGGCCCTGTTCTAATATCATCAGCCAAATAATCTCCTATTGTATAGGGTAATACAAAATATCCATCTGCAAGACCTTGCATTAGGGCTGATGCTCCTAATCGATTAGCTCCATGATCAGAAAAATTTGCTTCACCAATAACAAAACAGCCAGGGATTGTAGTCATTAAATTATAATCAACCCATGTTCCTCCCATTGTATAATGAACAGCAGGATAAATCATCATTGGTGTTTCATAAGGATTTTCATCTACTATCTTTTCATACATCTGAAATAAATTCCCATACTTTGATTTTACCACAGCCTTTCCTAAATCATTCACAATATCCATATCACCCTCATCTAAACCTTTCAAATGCGCTTTTTCTTTGCCATATCTTACAATTGCTGCTGTAAAATCAAGAAAAACTGCTTCTCCTGTTTTATTAACTCCAAAGCCAGCATCACAACGTTCTTTAGCAGCTCTTGAAGCAACATCCCTTGGAACTAAATTTCCAAATGCTGGATACCTTCTTTCTAAATAATAATCTCTTTTATCTTCACTTAAGTCTATCGGTTTCAATTTACTCTCTCTAATAGCTTTAGCATCCTCTTTTATTTTTGGCACCCAGATTCTGCCGTCATTTCTCAATGATTCTGACATTAAAGTTAATTTTGATTGATGGTCACCAGAAACGGGGATACATGTAGGATGTATTTGAGTAAAACAAGGATTAGCAAAATATGCTCCTTTTTTATGGATTTTCCATGTCGCTGAAACATTACTACCCATAGCATTCGTTGATAAAAAAAATAAGTTTCCGTATCCGCCAGAAGCTATAACAACCGCATGTGCTGAATGACGTTCAATTTTACCATCAATTAAATTTCTAGTTATAATTCCTCTTGCTTTTCCATTAACTAAAACTACATCCATCATTTCGTGGCGATTGTACATCTTTATTTTTCCTCTTGCAATTTGACGATTCATAGCAGAGTATGCTCCTAAAAGTAATTGTTGACCTGTTTGCCCTTTAGCATAAAAAGTTCTTGAAACTAAAACACCTCCAAAAGATCTATTATCTAACAGTCCTCCATAATCTCTTGCAAAAGGGACTCCTTGAGCTACACACTGATCAATAATATTAGCTGATACTTCTGCAAGCCTATATACATTAGACTCTCTTGACCTATAGTCTCCTCCCTTAACAGTATCATAAAATAAACGATGTATGGAATCTCCATCACCTTGATAATTTTTTGCGGCATTAATTCCTCCTTGTGCGGCAATAGAATGAGCCCTTCTTGGCGAGTCTTGAAAACAGAATGATTTTACATTATATCCTAGTTCAGCTAAAGTAGCTGCAGCTGAACCTCCCGCAAGACCAGTTCCAACAACGATCACATCAATTTGTCTTTTATTAGCAGGGCTAACTAAACGAATATTATTTTTATGATTAGTCCATTTTTCAGAAATTGGACCTTTAGGGACTTTAGAATCTAATTTTGCCATGGCCTAATTATTTAAATAATGAAAAATAGCTATGAAGCAAAACCCAAAAGGAATTCCAACTGCATATATTTTGCCAATTAATTTTATTGTTGATGTGTACTTATTATTTACACCTAAAGATTGAAAAGAAGAAGAAAACCCGTGTAATAAATGAAGAGACAAAAAACCAAAAGAAATAGTATACAAAATAACTTTTGTTAAATCTTCAAATTTATGAGCAAGTTCATTAGAATATCTGTTAGGATTTTCAGGTAAAAATTCAATATACTTGTGATTGATTTCTGGAATCCAAAAGTCGTAAAAATGAAGTCCAAGAAAAGATAATACAACTGCTCCAGAAATAATCATATTTCTTGAAATCCAACTAGCATTTGCACTTCCTTTGTATTTAATATATTTTTCGCTTCTAGCATTTCTGTTTTGAAAATCTAAAACAAATCCCATCATAAAATGAAATAAAACTCCTAATATTAATATGGGCTGCGCAATAAACTGGACTATAAAATTAGTTCCCATAAAGTGAGATAATTGATTGAAAGTAGTCTCGCTAAAAACAGAAGTTATATTAATTATAAAATGTTGAAGTAAAAAAATTATTAAAAAAACACCCGAAATAGCCATGGATACTTTTCTTAAAATAGAAGATTCTATTACATTATTCATAAACGAACAATTCTTATTATATTAACAAAATTAAACCATGAATAGTTATAAGACAATAAAAATGAAACTTATTTATTTTATTTGGAATAATTCTGAACCTTTATTAATAAAAAGCTTGTAATCCCCTTTTTTGAAATAATATTTCCCGTTATCAGATTTTTTAATTTCAACTTTTGTTCTCTTTTCAATAGATTTAAGAGCTTCTTTAGAATAATTCAGCTCTAATGAAATTTCTTGAAACCCAATTTGTAGATCCATATCTTTCTTTAAAATTGTTAATCCATCATTGTTAGTTAATTTGAGTTTAGCTGTCTGTTGAGTATTTGAAAAAATATAAAATTTTAATTTTGGTTCATTATACTCTGACCAATTATAAGATTTTGAACCCCAGCGATTAGAATAATTAATGTCATTAATTGTGTAGACAATTCCATCTTCATTATTCTCTATTTTGTTTAAGTAATTATAGATAACTGATAAATCTGTTTTATATATTGACCGTCCATGAGTTCCTAATAAAAGATCTTTTTCTTGGCTTTGAATAACCAAGTCATGAACCGCAACTTTATTTAACCCGTTACTAAAAGGGTGCCATAAACCTCCCTTGTCAAAACTAACATAGGCACCATTGTCTGTCCCCAAATAAATAACATTTTCGTTAAACGGATCCTCTTTAATAACATTAACAGAAGACAAAGGCAGGTTATCACTTATTTTTTTCCAATTTTTTCCATCATTGTCACTTATAAAAACATAAGGTTTAAAATCGTCAAATCTATACCCATTTAAAGTGGCATAAATTCTATTTTTTTGATGTTTTGAAAAAACAACTCTGCTAACCCATAAGTTTTGAGGTAAATCTTTAGAAATTATATCCCAAGTATTTCCGCCGTCCTTGCTTAAATGGATTAACCCATCATCAGAACCAACAACTAGTTTCCCAAACTTAAAGATGGATTCATCTATTGTGCTTAAAGTGCCATATGGCACGTTTCCGTGTTTAATCCCTTTAGTCAAGTCGATCGACTTAAATGACCAATCGTTACCTTTATTTAATGAAACGTGCAGCTTATTACTTCCCATATAAAAGATATCTTGATTGTGAGGAGATAATAATATAGGTGTTTGCCAATTAAATCTTAAGGGGGATTCCCCTAAATCATGTTTAGGCTTTAAATAATGTCTTTTACCAGTCTTCTTGTTTAGTCTAAAATAAACTCCAAACTGAGATCCAGTATAAATAATGTCCGAATCACGATTGTCTATTTGAACTTGCATCCCATCTCCTCCTCCAATAGAAGTCCAATTATTATGCCCCGTTTGGTGCCATCTGGCACTCTCTATTGAATTACTGGGGGCCATCCAAACCCCATTGTCCTGAAGACCGCCATATACATTATAAGGGTTTTCATAATCAACATTAATTGAATAAAATTGTCCTACGCTAGGTTGATTAAGTTTAGACCAATTTTCCCCGCCATCATAACTCATGTTAATTCCTCCATCATTTCCATTAATTAAGTGATCTGAATTTTTAGGATTGATCCATAAATCATGATGATCAGCGTGGACATTTTGATAATCTATAGATTTATATGTGACCCCCCCATCAATTGATTTGATAATAGGAACTCCATAAACATATACATGATCTTTATGGGTTGGAGAAACATGAATTCTGCCAAAGTAATATCCATAAGTATTATATAGTCTATCCAAATAATATGAATTTTTCTTAATCCAAGTTTTGCCTCCATCGTCACTTCTGTAAACTTCAGCCCCAATTATAGGAGTATCAAACATAACTGTGTTGGCATCTTCTAAAAAAAGTTTTAGATCCAATGGTTTAATTTCACCAGAATTAACTAGTTCTTTAACCAAGGCCGAATCATATTTTTTTGGGAAACCATTATTTTCTAAAAAATCATTCAATAACTTATCCTTTAATGCCATAAACTCTTTGATCGACATGTTTTCAAAAACACCTTTATCAATCCCATCTCTTTTAACTTCTTTTTCTTTTGGCCTTCTAGATTGGTTATCAACTATTGCATATATTATGTTTTTATCATAAACTGAGATCCCTATCCTGCCTACACCGGAGCTTGATGGAAACCCACTTTCTTTTGTTGAAATTAATTCCCAATTATCACCAGAATCAATAGATTTATATATTCCAGATTTTGACCCATTTCCTCCAAAATTCCAGGATGCTCTTTCCTTTTCCCAAGAAGATGCATATTGAATATTAAAATTTTCTGGATCTATATCTATATCTACTATCCCAGTTTTGTCATTTATTTCTAGTTTTTGTGACCATGTTTTTCCTCCATCAATAGTTTTGAAGATCCCTCTTTGGATATTTGTAGAGTATAAATGTCCTAAAGCACCTACAATTATTTCATTTGAATTATTTGGATTAATTTTTACTTTCCCTATATGATGAGAATCTGTTAAGCCTATATTTTCCCAGTTTTTTCCATTATCATTAGATTTTAATATACCTATTCCAGAATAAGATGATCTAGAAGAGTTGTTTTCTCCAGTACCTACTATAATAACTCTGCTATTCCAATCAATATCAAAATCTCCAATATTCTGGGTGTTTGCATTGTCAAAAATAGAATTGAAAGTAGTCCCGTTGTTAATAGTGTGCCATAAACCTCCTGAAGCATAAGCCACATAAAATTCTGTTGAATCTTTAGGGTTAACTTCTATATCCGTAACCCTTCCACTCATTACACTTGGGCCAATATTTATAAATTCTAAGTTTTTTACAATGGAATTTTGAATTAACTCATTTTGTAAGTTAATTCCATTTATTAATTCTGATGAAGGCGTACTGTCTTGTGCAAAAAACAAAAATTGAACACATAAAAAAGCTATACTCATTAAATTTTTCATAATTAAAATCTTTATTTACCCTTTATAAGATGGCTGTTAATACATTAAATATACTATTTTTGAATTTCAAATCTACTTTATGAAGTACTCAACTATTGATAGGTCCTTGTTTATAAAAAATAGAGCAAAATTCATGAACAAAATGAATGCAAAAAGTATTGCTTTTTTTAATTCAAATGATCTTTATCCGGTTAGTGCAGACACAACACTTCCTTTTGAGCAACATAGAGATCTTTTTTATTTATCTGGGATAGATCAAGAAGAGAGTGTCCTTGTCTTATGTCCGAATTGTAAAAACTCCAAACATAAAGAAATTCTTTTTTTAACAAAGCCTAATGAAACTTTAACTCATTGGGAGGGAGAAAAATTAAATAAAAAAAATGCTTTTATGAATTCTGGAGTTAAGACAGTTTACTGGTTAGAAGATTTACAAAAAATAATTGAGAATTTAATGTTAGAATGTGATGTTCTTTACATAAACACCAATGAACATTATAGGGCTAAAGTTGAAACAGAAACAAGAGAAGCTCGCTTTAACAAGTGGATTCAAAAAAAATATCCAATTAAGAATATTGAAAGAAGTAATCCGATTTTACAAAATCTAAGATCTATTAAAGAGACTATTGAACTTAAATTAATACAAAAGGCTTGCGACATAACTGAAAAAGGGTTTAGAAGAGTTTTGAAATTTATTAAACCTGGTGTTTGGGAGTATGAAATTGAAGCTGAATTTTCACATGAATTCTTAATTAATAGATCTAAAAAATTTGCTTATAGTCCAATTATTGCTTCTGGGAGAAATTCTAATATTCTTCATTATATTGAAAACAATAATCAATGTAAAGATGGTGATGTTATCTTATTAGATGTTGGAGCTGAATATGCAAATTACTCTAGCGATATGACAAGAACAGTTCCCGTCTCTGGAAAATTTAATAACCGTCAAAAAAAAGTTTACAATTCTGTATTACATGTAAAAAATGAAGCAACTAAATTACTAAATCCAGGTATTTTATGGAAAGATCATCATAAAGAAGTAGGTAAGATCATGACTTCTGAGTTATTAAAATTAGGATTGTTAGACAAGTCGGACGTTCAGAATCAAAGTGATTCTAATCCAGCTTTTAAAAAATACTTTACTCATGGGACTTCTCATCATTTAGGACTAGACACTCATGATTATGGAAACATTCATGAGCCTGTTGAAAAAAATATGGTTTTTACTGTAGAGCCTGGAATCTACATTCCCGAAGAAGGTTTTGGAATTAGATTAGAAGACGATGTTGTAGTTCAAGAAAATACGTCTCCTATCAACCTTATGAAAAACATTCCAATTGAAATAGATGAGATAGAAAGTTTAATGAACTCTAATTAATTTATTTTCAATAAGAAATTTATGTATAAAAAAAATTTTAAAAGATACGGCCCGGTTATTTTAATTATGACCTTTTTTTCTATTGTTGTTTTAACTTCTTTTTATTTCATCTTACAGCCTAAAATTGTTTTACCAATTTATAGTCCAAATATGGTTTCTCAAGAATTAGTTGATGAAAACATTCGTTACATAAAAAAATATCATAGAATAGCTGAATTTTCTCTTACCAATCAAAATGGCAAAAAAATTACTGAAAAAAATTATAAAAATAAAATTTACATAGTTAATTTTTTCTTCACAACCTGTCCAACTATATGTCCAATAATGACCGACAACATGACTTATTTACAAGAAAAACTATTGACTAATAAAAATGTTCTTTTAGCTTCTTTTTCTGTCACTCCTGATGTTGATAATGTTGAAGTCTTAAAAAAATATGCTCTTGAAAAGGGGGTTTTAGATTCTAAATGGAACTTATTAACCGGAAACAAAAAAAAGATTTATGATTTAGCCAGAAAGTCTTATTTAGTTGTTAAAAATGATGGTGATGGTGGGAAGTATGACATGATTCATACTGAAAATTTCGTTTTAGTGGATAAGGAAAAACGAATTAGAGGTTTTTATGATGGAACAATTAATGAGGAAATGAACAAACTTCTTTCTGACATTAAGACACTTGAAGAATCTTATATAAACTAAATTTTTTTAATCTCTCTCAATAAAAAATATATTACTTTTGCTTCTTTAAAATCATTCTAAATAAAGAGATTTGACATTAAACGATTTAAAAAGAGGTGAAAAGGCAATAATACTGGATATTATTACTGACTTCATTCCTTTAAAATTAATCGAAATGGGTTGTTTGCCAGGCAACACTATTAAATTATTGCAATTAGCGCCATTTAAAGACCCTATGTATTTAGATGTAAATGGTAGTAGAGTTGCTATAAGAAGAGAAACAGCAGATCACATTATTATTAAAAAAATAAAGAATGAGTAAACGATTAAATGTTGCGCTCATTGGAAACCCTAATACAGGTAAATCATCTGTATTTAATGATTTAACTGGACTTAATCAAAAGGTTGGCAATTACCCTGGAATTACTGTTGAAAAAAAGGAAGGAGTTTGTAAGTTAGAAAAAGGCGTAAAAGCTCATATTTTAGATTTGCCTGGAACCTATAGCCTTAATGCATCTTCATTAGATGAAAGTGTAGTTATAGAATTATTATTAAACAAAAATGATAAAGATTATCCCGATGTAGCAGTAGTTGTCTCAGATGTTGAAAACCTTAAAAGAAACTTATTGCTTTTCACTCAAATAAAAGATTTAAAAATACCTGTTATTCTTGTCATAAACATGTCAGATGTTATGAAAAGAAAGGGAATTTCTATTGATATTTCTAATTTAGAAAAATCTCTAGAAACTAGAGTAGTGTTATATAGCTCAAGAAAAAAAAAAGGATTATCTGAATTAAAAGAAATCATCGCTGCGTATAAAAAACTTACCATAAACTCACTTATTAATATTACGGATATTGATAAGAATTATTTTGAAGGACTAAAAAAAACTTTTCCTAAACAATTAGTCTACAAGCTTTGGCTTGTGATTACTCAAGATGTTAATTTTGGTAGTCTAGATAGAGATAAGGTTAAAGATTCTTCAAATTTTCAAACAAAACCCATTTCCTATCTTAAAAGATTACAGCAAAAAGAAACTATTAAAAGATATCTATTTATTAATAATGTGTTAAAGCAATCTTACTTGTTAGATCCAAAATCAGCTACAGATTTCGGATCAAAGTTGGACAGAATTTTAATTCATAAATTTTGGGGTTATGCTATATTTTTTTTAATTCTTCTCACAATATTTCAAGCTATTTTTGATTGGAGTAGTTATCCAATGGATGCTATTGACAGTGCTTTTAGTCAGCTAAGCTCATTTTCAAAAGCTCAATTACCGTCAGGGATTTTCACTAGTTTATTGTCTGAAGGAATTATTCCTGGAATTGGAGGAATTGTAATATTCATTCCTCAAATTGCTTTTTTATTCATGTTTATCTCTGTTTTAGAAGAAAGTGGATATATGAGCCGAGTTGTGTTTTTAATGGATAGGGTAATGAGAAGGTACGGATTAAGCGGGAAAAGCATTGTCCCTTTAATTTCTGGTACAGCTTGTGCTATACCAGCAATAATGGCTACTAGAAATATTGAAAATTGGAAAGAAAGACTCATCACTATATTAGTTACTCCTTTCATTACTTGTTCGGCAAGACTTCCGGTTTATTTAATTCTGATTTCATTGGTAATTCCAGATGAAAGATTTTTAGGAATCAACGCTCAAGGACTTATGTTAATGGGACTGTACTTATTAGGGTTTTTAGCAGCTATTTTTTCTGCTTATATCTTAAATAAAATTTTAAAAATAAAATCTAAAACGTTTTTTGTAGTAGAAATGCCAAATTACAAACTGCCCTTAATTAGAAATGTTTTATTTACAGTTTTAGAAAAAACAAAATCTTTTGTTTTTGAAGCAGGAAAAATAATTTTGTCAATCTCAATTCTTTTATGGGTATTAGCTTCTAACGGAATTGGTGAAAAATTCAATAATGCAGAAACTGTTATTAATAAAAGTCAATATGAAACTCTAGCAGATTACAACAATAAGTTAAGTGCTTATAAATTAGAACACTCTATTCTTGGTAATATCGGAAAGAGTATAGAGCCAATAATAAGCCCTTTAGGCTATGACTGGAAAATTGGAATTGCTATTGTGACTTCTTTTGCTGCTAGAGAGGTGTTTGTTGGAACTTTAGCTACAATCTATAGTGTTGAAAGTGATAAAGAAGAAACTATTAGAGAAAGAATGTCTAATGAAATTAGAGAAGATGGCACTCCATTGTTTGGATTAGCCTCTGGAATTTCACTAATGATTTTTTATGCCTTTGCAATGCAGTGTATGAGTACATTGGCGGTGGTTAAAAAAGAAACTAATAGCTGGAAGTGGCCAGCTGCTCAGTTAATTATAATGACTATTATAGCTTATTTAGCTGCTCTATTAGTTTACCAACTTATTTCATAAATTTAACTATGCAATTAACACTAACGATTCTTGCTGTAACAATTTCAATTTTATTCTTATATAAAAAATATTTTTATAATAATTCTGAAAAAGGATGTGGTAGCGGTGATTGTAATTGTAAATAATTTAATTATTTTGATTTTGATAAATCATAATTCCAACTAAGACCTACAGCGAAATAATCCATTTTGTTATTAAATCCCTTTCCTAAAGAAACATCAAATTGAACATTGCCTTTTAAAAGATATGTTAATCCCAAGTCGTAACTATTTGGAGATTCTTTTTTAGAATTTTCACCAAATAATTCAGCATAAATTCCCCAGGAACCTATACTTTTTGCTAATGCCAAAGTATAAATAAAAGCACCTGGATTTCCAAAAATTTTATTGTATCCTAAATTATATCCAAGTGATAAAGTTTTAAAAATATCATGGGAAATTAGTATTCTATTTAAAGTTCCGTAGCCATCATTAGTATAAAATTTTGAAGCATTGGGTATAGATAAATGTGATAAAAATGCTACAGTGGTTGAATTTTCTTTCGATCTAAAAATTTGAATTTTAGTCCCTATTTCAATATCGCCAAATTGAGGAGAAGAAATGTTTTTCCCATCTGGGCTATCCATAAAAATATAATTAGTGTTTAATCTTATTTCTACAGATTTTGAAAGTCCAAAACGAAATAAGTTATTAATAGTTTTTTTTTCGTCAAAAGAAAATCCGCTTTCAATTTGTAATATGTTTTTTGGAAGCACTACTGATGCTTCTGTTTGATCTGGCCTATCTGTAGATATCTGTGCGCTTACTATAGAAGAAACTAACAGAAAAGTTAAAAAAATGTTTTTTTTCATTAGTATATTTTATCCAAGTGCAACATCTAAAACCATCATAATAATAAAGCCTCCTATAAACCCTAATGTTGCAATATCAGTATTGTTATCTTGTTGTGTTTCGGGAATTACCTCCTCAACTACAACAAATATCATTGCGCCAGCAGCAAAAGCTAAAGCATATGGCAATATAGGAGTAAAAAAAGTAACTGCTACAGCTCCAATAACAGCTGCTATAGGTTCGACTATAGCAGACGCCTGCCCATACATAAAGCTCTTACGTCTACTCATCCCTTGTCTTCTTAAAGGCATTGAAACAGCTATTCCTTCAGGAAAATTTTGTATTCCAATTCCAATAGCTAAAACCACTGCCCCAGCAATAGATGCTTCGGGTAACCCCGCTGCCACTCCTCCAAATAAAACTCCAATAGCCAAGCCTTCAGGAATATTATGCAATGTTATTGCTAAAACAAGTAAGGTGGTTCGATGCCATGGTGTTTTTATTCCTTCTGCTTCTTTAAAATTAATATGAATGTGAGGCAACACTTTATCTAATGCAAAAATAAATAAAGCTCCAAGGCCAAATCCTACTGCGGCAGGAATAACTTTAACAAAACCTTCTCCTTCACTCATTTCTATCCCAGGAGCTAACAAACTCCAAAAACTTGCAGCAACCATAACACCTCCTGTAAAGCCCAACATTCCGTCTAAAACTACCCTGTTCATCTCCTTAAAAATAAACACAAAAGAAGCTCCAAAAGCTGTTAAACCCCAGGTGAAAAGTGTGGCGTACAAAGCTCCTAAAACTGGGTCTGTATTTTCAAAAAAAACAAGAATTTGTTCGTACATAATTATAATTTGGTTACGTAAATATTAGTTGCTGATTTAACGGAAATACTAAGGTTAGTTTCATCTAGTCCTATATGAACTGATTCATCAAACTCCTCTTTGTGAAGAACTTTAATATTAGACCCTAAAGAAATTTCTCTTTTGTCTAAATATTTCAAAAAAGTAGATGAAGAATCTTTAACTCCAATAAATTTACCTGTCTCGCCTATCAAAAGATCTGAAAGTATAAGTTTGGCTGTGTATCTAATAAATCCTGCTGGATTAGGTATTGGATCACCATGAGGATCTTGAGTTGGATATTCTAAAAATTTATCTAATTCATTAGTTAATTTTTCAGATTTAATATGTTCTAACTGTTCAGCAATATCGTGAACTTCATACCATTTAAAATTTAATTTTTTAACCAAAAAAACTTCCCAAAGCCTGTGTTTTCTAATTACACTTAAAGCAGTTTTTCTGCCTAACTCTGTCAATAAAGCACCTTGATATTTTTTATATGTGACTAAGTCCTTATCAAATAATTTTTTTAACATCTCGGTAACTGATGGGGCTTTAGAATCTATCTTCGAAGCAATAGAATTTGTACTAACTCCACTATCATTATTTACTGAAAGATGAAAAATAGCTTTCAAATAATTTTCTTCTGAATATGATAACATGTGTGTAAATGTATTGATTTTTTTTAAACTAAAAAAATAAATTTAGTCTTGCCTAAAAATTTAATTTAAAACTGACGACCCATTAATTTTTTTGAGAGAGTTTTAAATTCTTCCTTTTGAGATTCTTCAATACTTAAGTCATCAATATATTTTATTGCTATGGTGGTATAGTCTTTTATTAATTTTGACGTCAGGGTATCTGCCTTGGTTGCCTTAAATAATGTGGTGACTTTTGAAATTTTTAATTTAGAACTTAATTTTTTTGAATTGAATAAACTGTCTAGCTCATCAATTTGAATTTTGGTAGCGTTAGATCTAGTCATATGGAAAAGAATTGTTTTTTTGTTTTCCAATATGTCTCCACCGTTTTTTTTCCCAACCAAATCAGAATCTCCAAAAACATCCAACAAATCATCTTGTAATTGAAATGCCAAACCAAGATTAATTCCAAAATTGTAAATACGTTCTTGGTCTTGATCACTTGCATTAGCCACTATAGCCCCCATTTGTAAAGCAGCCCCAACTAAAACTGCAGTTTTCAACCGAATCATCTCTAAATATTGATTAAAATCTATATCTAATTTAGTTTCAAAATCTATGTCATATTGCTGACCCTCACAAACTTCTAAAGCCGTTTTATTAAGTAGTTTATTTAAATTAAAATAAGTCTTTAAATCATATGATTCTAATAGTTTATATGAAAAAATTAACATGGCATCTCCTGAAAGAATAGCTCTGTCGGAATTCCATTTGACATGAACAGTTTGTTCGCCTCTTCTTGTTAATGC
>TARA_B110000914_G_scaffold2085_1_pt1 | contig 17372 bp, 15 predicted proteins | sample TARA_B110000914 | Tara Oceans TARA_B110000914 (sample SAMEA4397983) | marine metagenome | biome: Polar Biome; feature: [MES] marine water layer (ENVO:01000295) within the mesopelagic zone...; material: water (ENVO:00002006), including particulate matter (ENVO:01000060) such as......
GTAATAGGTTCTGGAGTAATGGGATCTGGAATAGCCTGTCATTTTGCTAATATAGGAATTGAAGTTCTTCTTCTCGATATAGCTCCTAATAAGTTAAATGAAAATGAAGAAAAACTCGGATTATCATTAGATGATAAAAAAGTTAAAAATAGAATTGTCACTGAAATGTTTCAAAGATGTATTAAATCAAAACCCGCTCCATTATATCATAAAAATTTTGCAAACAGAATAGTTCTTGGAAATCTAACTGATGATATAGCTAAAATCAATGAAGTTGATTGGATAATTGAAGTTGTTACAGAAAAATTAAATATAAAACAGATCGTATTTGAACAAATTGAGAAATTTAGAAAAAAAGAAACACTTGTCACATCAAACACTTCAGGGATTCCTATTAAACTAATGAATGAAGGAAGGTCTGAGGATTTTAGAAATCATTTTGCTGTAACTCATTTTTTTAATCCTCCTCGTTATTTGAAATTATTTGAAATTATTCCAGGTCCAGATTGTAGACCAGAAATAGTTGATTTTCTTAATGATTTTGGAGAACGTTTTTTAGGAAAAGATTCCGTACTAGCTAAAGACACACCAGGCTTTATTGGAAATAGAATTGGAACTTTTGGAATGGTAAATATTTTAAACAATGTAAAAAAATTAGGTTTATCTATTGAAGAAATTGACAAATTAACTGGTCCAATTATTGGAAGTCCAAAATCTGCAACCTTTAGAACAAGTGATATAGTAGGGCTAGATACAACTGTTAATGTAGCTACTGGCATATATGAAAATTGTCCTAATGATGAGTTTAGAAACACTTTCAAATTGCCAGAATATATTTATAAAATGATAGAAAATAATTGGCTAGGCTCCAAAACAGATGGTGGTTTTTACAAAAGAATTAAAGACGAAAATGGAAAATCTACAATACTTTCCTTAAACTTTGAAACACTTGAATACTCTCCCGTTAAAAAGGTGACGTTTGAAACAATTAGTAAGGCAAGAAAAATAAGTAAAGTCATAGATAGATTTTCGGTATTAATTGAAGGACAAGACAAAGCAGGTGAATTTTACAGATTTAATTTTGGAACTATGTTTTCCTATATACAAAATCGAATTCCTGAAATTTCGAACGAATTATACAGAATTGATGATGCTTTAAGAGCAGGGTTTGGATGGAAAAACGGTCCTTTTCAAATTTGGGATTCTCTAGGGTTAAAAAAAGGCGTTGAAATAATGGAATCTTTAGGTTATAAACCAGCTGATTGGGTTTCAGACATGATTAGTAATAATATTAATAACTTCTATAAAGTAGAAAACGGTATAACAAATTATTACGATATAAATACCAAAACTTTTATACCTAAGCCAGGTCAAGGTTCATTAATAATATTAAACAATCTAAATAAAAGTTCTATTGTTTGGGAAAACACTGATTCAGTGATTAAAGATATAGGTGATGGGGTTATAAACTTAGAATTTAGAACTAAAATGAATACACTTGGCCAGGGTGTTCTTATGGGTATTAATAAAGCTGTAGACTTAGCTGAAAAAAATTTCAGAGGAATTGTAATTGGGAATGAAGGCTCTCACTTTTCTGCTGGAGCTAATTTAGGTGCTATTTTCATGGCATCAGCTGAACAAGAATATGATGAGATAAACCTTGCTATCAAGTTTTTTCAAGATAGCATGATGAAGTTAAGGTATTCTAGTATTCCTGTGATAGCTGCCCCTCATGGTCTTACACTCGGTGGTGGTTGTGAAGTTACAATGCATTGCGACAAAGCTGTAGCTTACAGTGAAAGTTATATTGGTTTAGTTGAAGTGGGTGCTGGTTTAATTCCTGGTGGAGGTGGATGTAAAGAAATGGCCTTAAGGGCATCAAATAAGTTCAGTAAAAATGATGTAGAACTTAATGTACTACAAGAATACTTCTTGAACATTGGTATGGCTAAAACTTCTACATCCGCATACGAAGCTATTGATTTAGGTTATTTACAGCCCAATAATGACACTATAATCATGAATAGAAACCATCAACTTTCTATTGCAAAAAAACACGCAATTTTAATGGCTGATTATGGCTATTTACCTCCTTACAGAACCAAAGAAATTAAAGTTTTAGGAAAACAAGCTTTAGGAATGTTTATGGTTGGTAGTGACACAATGAAAGCCGGAAATTATATTTCTGAGCATGACCAAAAAATTGCAAATAAAATTGCTTATGTAATTAGTGGGGGTGATTTATCTCAATCAACTCTAGTAAATGAACAATATTTACTTGACTTAGAAAGAGAAGCATTTCTTTCTTTATGTTCAGAAAGAAAAACATTAGAAAGAATACAACATATATTAAAAACAGGTAAACCTTTAAGAAATTAAATTATGAAAGAAGCGTATATAGTTAAAGCATATAGAACAGCTGTTGGAAAAGCTCCAAAAGGGTTATTTAGATTTAAAAGACCAGATGAGCTTGCTTCAGAAACAATAAATCATATGGTAGGTCAAGTTCCCGAACTAGATAAAACTAGAATTGATGACGTTATAGTTGGGAATGCTACACCAGAAGCAGAACAAGGATTAAATATCGCAAGAGTAATTTCATTAATGGGTTTAAAAGTAGAAGATGTTCCAGGTGTGACAGTTAATAGGTATTGTGCTTCGGGACTTGAAACTATTGCAATGGCTTCAGCTAAAATAAAATCTGGAATGGCAGAATGTATAATAGCTGGAGGTGTTGAAAGCATGAGTTTTATTCCAATGGGAGGGTACAAACCAGTTCCAGATTATGGAATTGCTAAACAAGGAAAAGAGGATTATTATTGGGGAATGGGACTAACGGCTGAAAAAGTAGCAGAACAGTATAAAGTAAACAGAGAAGATCAAGATCAGTTTGCATTAAATTCTCACTTAAAAGCTGTTGATGCTATTTCTAAAGGAAAATTTAAATCTCAAATTGTACCAATTAAAGTTGAAGAAACTTTTATAAATCAAAATGGAAAAAAAGATTGGCGTGAGTATACTGTTGATACTGACGAAGGTCCAAGAAAAAATACTAATCTGAAAGTTTTAAACAAATTAAGACCTGTTTTTAGCGTGAATGGAAGTGTAACAGCTGGTAATTCATCTCAAATGAGTGATGGGGCAGCATTTGTACTAATAATGAGTGAAAAAATGGTGAAAGAGTTAAATATAGAACCAATAGCAAAACTAATTAATTATGCAGTAGCTGGAGTTCCTCCAAAAATCATGGGTATTGGCCCTATTAAGGCTATTCCCAAGGTTTTAAAACAAGCTGACATGAAAATTGAGGATATTGAATTGATTGAATTAAATGAAGCTTTCTCATCTCAATCATTAGCAGTAATTAGAGAACTTAAACTAAATCATGAAATAATAAATGTAAACGGAGGTGCTATTGCACTAGGACATCCTCTTGGTTGTACAGGTGCAAAATTATCAGTTCAGTTATTTAATGAAATGAGAGAAAGAAAATCAAAATATGGAATGGTCACAATGTGTGTAGGAACTGGGCAAGGAGCTGCTGGAATCTTTGAATTTTTAAAATAATTTATACTATGGAAATAAACGAAGAAAATATTACAAGAGGAGGAGAGTTTGTAATTAAGGAAACCAATTGTGAAAATGTATTCACACCTGAAGATTTTAGTGAAGAACAATTAATGATGAAGCAAGCAGTTGCTGATTTCATAGATAGAGATGTAATGCCACATAAACCAAGGTTTGAAAAGAAAGACTACAAATTAACAGAAAATGTTATGCGAAAAGCTGGAAAATTAGGCTTTCTTGGGGTAGCAGTTCCAGAAGAATATGGAGGGTTAGGTATGGGATTTGTATCAACTGTGCTTGTATGCGCACAAATATCAGGATGTACTGGCTCTTTGTCAACAGCTTTTGGTGCCCATACTGGAATTGGAACAATGCCAATTGTTTTATACGGCTCTGATGAACAAAAGAAAAAATACGTTCCAAAACTAGCCAGTGGAAAACATTTTGGAGCGTATTGCCTTACTGAACCAACAGCTGGATCTGATGCAAATAGTGGAAAAACAAAAGCTATTTTATCAGATGATGGTAAACATTACAAAATATCTGGTCAAAAAATATGGATTTCAAATGCTGGATTTGCTAATCTTTTTATTGTTTTTGCAAGAATTGAAGATGACAAAAACATAACAGGTTTTATAGTGCCTAATGATCCAGAAAATGGAATTATTTTAGGAGAAGAAGAAAGTAAATTAGGAATTCACTCCTCCTCCACTCGTCAAGTATTTTTCAATGAAACTAAAGTACCCATTGAAGACATGCTTTCTGAAAGAGGGAATGGATTTAAAATAGCAATGAATTCACTTAATATTGGTAGAATTAAACTTGCAGCGGCATGCATTGACGCTCAAAAAAGAGTAACTACTCTAGCAATAAAATACGCAAGTGAAAGAATTCAATTCAAAACAAAAATAATAGATTTTGAAGCTATTAAAGAAAAAATTGCTCAAATGGCAACAGATACATATGTAGGTGAATCTGCTACTTATAGAGCTTCAAAAAGTATTGAAGACAGAATTGCATTAAGACAAAAAAGCGGAAATAGTTTTCAAGAAGCAGAATTAAAAGGAGTTGAAGAATACGTCATTGAGTGTTCTATATTAAAAGTTGCTCTTTCAGAAGACTGTCAAAATATAGCTGATCAAGGGATTCAAATATATGGTGGAATGGGGTTTTCTGCCGAAACTCCAATAGAAGCAGCTTGGAGAGACTCTAGAATAGCTAGAATTTATGAAGGAACAAATGAAATCAATAGAATGCTTAGTGTAGGAATGCTAATTAAAAAAGCAATGAAAGGGCATATTGACTTTATTAAACCAGCTACAAAAGTTGCTGATGAATTAATGGAAATCCCATCTTTTGATATTCCTGATTTAACAGAATTATTTTCTCAAGAAAAACTAATTTTAGTAAATATCAAAAAAGTATTCTTAATGCTAGCTGGAACTGGTTTAAAAAAGTTTGGACAAAATCTTGAAGAGCATCAACAAATGCTATTAGCTGTTTCGGATATATTAATCGAAATATACATGGCAGAATCCTCGCTTTTAAGAACCGAAAAAAATTGTAATAGATTTGGTAAAGAAAATCAAACACTGCAAATCGCTATGACTCAGTTATATCTTTATAAAGCAGTTGATATTATCCAATCTAAGGGAAAAGAAGTTATTGTTTCTTTTGCAATAGGAGATGAACAAAAAGGACTCTTAATGGGATTAAAAAGATTTACAAAATACTATGAATTTCCAAATATTATTGGTCTTAAAAATATTATTGCTGAAAAATTAAAAGAAGAGAACGGTTACTATTTCTAAATGTTTATTAAATTTAGGCGTGAAATTAATCAACTTCATACTTATTTTTGTTTTTACTAGCTTCTGTTTTTCACAAACAAATCAGGATTTATATACAATTATAAATACAGTTTCTGAACATAGAATTCAAAAAGATATTGAAAAATTAGTATCCTTTGGAACTAGACATACTTTAAGCGATACACTTTCTAAATTTTCTGGAATTGGTGCTGCAAGAACATGGATTAAATCTTCATTTGAAAAAATATCAAAAAAATGTAATAATTGTCTTAAGGTAAGCTATCAAAAAAATTATTTTGAAAAGAATAATAGAAGACTGATAAAAGATGTTTGGATAAATAATGTTCTAGCAATTCAAAGGGGGGAAAAATATCCTAATAGATATGTTATTATGAGTGGAGATATTGATAGTAGAGTCTCAAATGCTAATAATTACACTTCATTATCTCCAGGCGCTAACGATAATGCATCTGGTATGGCTGGAGTAATTGAGGCGGCAAGAGTATTAAGTCAATATGAATTTGAAAACAGTATAATCTATGTTGGATTATCAGGTGAAGAGCAAGGATTATATGGAGGAATTAGTTTAGCTAATTATGCTATAGAAAATAATTGGGAAATAATTGGAGTTCTTAATAATGATATGATTGGAAATATTGAAGGTGTTGATGGAGTAATTGATAATTATAGTTTTCGAATTTTTTCTGAGCCAACTCCTGCAAATGAGTCAGAAAAATCTAGAAATAGAAGAAGATTTTACGGAGGTGAAGTAGATGGAAACTCTAGACAATTAGCCAGATATATTCATACTCAAGTTTTAAAATATATGCCAGAAATGAACCCTATAATGATTTATAGATTAGACAGGTTTGGTAGAGGAGGACATCATCGACCATTTAATGATTTAGGATTTGCTGGAGTTAGAATCATGGAAGCACATGAAAATTACAATAGACAACATCAGGATATTAGAATAGAAAATGGAATAGAATATGGTGATGTTATTTCAGGAGTCAACTTCAATTACGCAAAAAAACTCACTGCAGTTAATGCTATCAATTTAGCAAGTTTAGCTTGGAGTCCTATACAACCAAAAAATGTTAAAATTGGAGGGGTTGTTCAACCTTCAACAAAATTAAAATGGGATATATCGAACGACTCTAACATTGTTGGTTATAAAATATATTGGAGAGATACAACTGCTCCATATTGGGAAAATAGCAGATTCGTTGGTTTAGTTGATAATTTTATTTTAGATGGAATTGTAATAGATAATTATTTATTTGGGGTATCCAGTGTTAGTAAAAATGGACATGAAAGTGTAATTGTTTTTCCAAGTAATGTTTTTAATTAACTTTTAACAATTCCTTGAAAACTGTTTTTATCAGTATCTCCTTCTGTATTAAATACAAGAATTTTAGAACTCTCACTTAGATTTATATGAGCCCTTAAATCCTGTAAACTTTTAGAATTGATAGTTTTTATAAGTCCTGCTAAACCTGCAGCACCAGATTCTCCCGAAATAATTTTAGGATCATTTTCTTTAGGACTGTATAATATTCTCATAGATAATTTTACATCTTCGTCAGAAATTGTAATAACTGCATCACAACCATTTTTAATTATTTCCCAAGCATTTTTAGATGGAATTCCGCAATTTAATCCCGCCATTATAGTGTCTAACGATCCTAAAGGAGAAATACGTTTATCCTCTGTGAATGATTGAAAAACACCACACGATTCAGAAGGCTCAACTAATACTATTTTAGGTCTATTCTTTCCAAATCTATTTAGACAATACCAAATATAAGAAGCTGCCCAACTACCTACACCACTTTGTAAAAAGACAATATCAAAGCCTGAACTATCATCATCACAAAGAGTTTTTTCGATTTCTAAAAAATGTGTTAAATATCCTGACATAATTAATGCAGGAACCTCTTCATAATTTTCCCATGAAGTATCTTGTATTAATTGCCAATTCATTTCTATACTTTTTTTTGAAGCATAAGCACAGGTTTCCTCATAATTAAGGTCAAGCTGATGTACATCAGCTCCATAAAACTCGATAGCTTTTATTCTTAATTTGGTAGTTTCTTTAGGAACATATATAACTGACTCTTTATTATATTTTTTTGCAGACCAAGCAACCGCCTTTCCATGATTACCATCTGTGGCAGCGCAAAAAATAGAAATTTCAGGATTTTTTTTTAAAATTTCACAAACAGCATAAGAGGCGCCCAAAACCTTAAATGCATTTAATCCAAATCTTTTGGACTCATCTTTAATATATAGTTTTGAAATGTTTAACTCCTTAGAAAGAAAATCTAGACTGAATAATGGTGATTCGTTATAACAATCTAAAGAAGAATGAAATTCTAAAGAGTTACTGTTCGATAAAATATGGTGAGTTTGATTTTTTATTAATATATCTGTAGGATAGTTTAAGTAAAAATCGTTCATAAAAAAATTTAATCTAGACTGAATCCTAGAGATTTCATCCAATCATCATTATATACTTTACCAATATAACGACTTCCAGAATCATGTAATAAAACAACTACTACATCATCTTTTTTAAAATGTTTTTTTAACTGTAAAACACCTTTTATTGCAGCTCCACAAGAATTTCCTGCAAAAATACCTTCTTCTTTAGCTAATCTTCTTGTATACACAGCTGCATCCTCATCTGTAACCTTTTCAAAACTATCAATTAAATCGAAAGCAACATTCTTAGGGATAATATCTTCTCCAATACCTTCTGTTATGTAAGGATATATTTCATTTTCATCAAAAACTCCTGTCTCATGATATTTTTTAAAGACTGAACCATAAGTGTCAATTCCCCAAACTTTTATATCAGGATTTTTTTCTTTTAAAAATTTAGAAACTCCTGAAATAGTGCCACCAGTACCTACTCCAACGACAAAGTGAGTAATTTTACCTTCAGTTTGATCCCAGATTTCAGGGCCAGTTGTTAAATAATGAGCAGCTGCATTTGAAGGATTGTCATATTGATTTACATACCATGAATTTGGTATCTCTTCACCAATTCTTTTTGCTGTTGAATAATAAGATCTTGAATCTTCTGCTTTTACATTAGCTGGACAAATTACTACTTCAGCACCAACAGCTCGAAGTACATCAAGCTTTTCTTTTGATTGTTTATCGGTTGAAACACAAATTAGTTTATATCCTTTTATAAGTGCAACCAATGCTAAACCCATACCTGTATTACCTGATGTTCCTTCAACAATAGTTCCACCTGGCTTTAATCTTCCATCATTTTCAGCATCTTCAATCATCTTAATAGCAATTCTGTCTTTTACAGAGCTTCCTGGATTAAAATATTCAACTTTGGCTAACACTAAAGCTTCAATATCTGCAGTAATTTTATTTAATTTAACTAATGGAGTATTCCCAATAGTTTCTAATATGTTTTTTGAATATTTCATTAAAATTTTAAATTACAAATGTAATCATATGATCTTAAAATAATTTTAAATAAAAAAATCTATTACTTAATTTTTAGTGATTCTGTTGGTGAAATTCGAGTTATTATAAAAGATGGTATTATCAACATAATTAAACAGAAAAATAACACACCTAAATTTAAAATAATAATTGAAAATATATTAACATCTAGTGGAACTTCAGAAACATAATACGTTTGTGAATCTAATTTTAAAAATCCAGTAATTTTTTGAAAGAAAATAAGTCCAAGACCAACAATATTTCCAATAAAAAGTCCAACTGAAATAAGATAGATTCCATTACTAATGAAGATGTATCTTATACTTCTATTTGAAGCTCCTAATACTTTTAAAACTCCTATAATTTGTGTTTTTTCTAAAATTGTGACAAGCAATGCTGTAATCATATTTATACCACCAACTAAGGTCATAATTATAATAATAACTAATATATTCATGTCGAAAAGTGCTATCCAATTAAAAATATCTAAAAATTTTTGAGAAATAGGTTGAACATCTAATTCTGAGGGTGTATTGATATATAAATTGTCTGAAACATAATCAATTTTATCAAATTCATTAATAAAAACTTCAAAATTACCAACTTGATTTTCAGACCATTTATTCATTCTTTGAATATGCTTAATATCGCCTAAGAAGTACAATTGATCAAATTCTATAAGACCAGAATTATATATTCCTACTACCTTAAAGACTCTTTCATTAGGAATAGAAAATGAATTATCTTTAAAAAAAGTTGCTTTGAACTTATCATATAATTTAATTGATAATCTTTCAGATAAGAACTGAGATATAATTACCTCATTACTAACTTCATCATTATATAATGGTATTTCACCCTCAATTAAGTAAGGATTAAAAATATCATAATTATAATCAGAGCCTATCCCTTTAAATATAACACCTTCAAAAGTAGTTTTAGTTACTATTAGACCTGACTTATAAGCTACAGCTTGAATATGAGTAATATCTTTGTTATTTTGATTTCTATAAAAATCTTGATCAATTAAAATTGGTTGCAACGAAGACTGAGAAGAATTGTTTTGAAAATTTGAAATTGATATATGTCCAAAAAAAGAAGATATTTTATTTTGAATAATTTTTTGCAATCCAACTCCAGAAGAAATTGTAATTAACATCATAACTAGTCCTAATACAATTGATAAAATAGATATTTTTATAATTGGAGCGGAAATCGTATTTTTATAAGGATTTGACCTTATAAATCGAGATGCCATAATAGATTCAAATCTCATAAACAATGAAACTTAATAGATTTAAAATCAAAAGTACCTTTTTTTTGATTTTAATTGCATTTAACTATTTATCTTTTTCTCAAGAAAACAACTTAATTAGCGTTGGGTCTAACCAATTAGATGAGTATTTACCTGAAATAAAAAATTTAAACATAGGTGTAATTGCAAATTCAACTTCAAGAATAAAAAGCAATAAAAGTTCAATTCATCTAATTGATTCTTTGTTGAAATTAAATATTAATGTTAAAAAGGTATTTTCACCAGAGCACGGCTTTAGAGGAGAGGCAGATGCAGGAGAAAAGATAAAAAATAGTATTGATTTAAAAACTGGACTAGAAATTGTTTCATTATATGGATCTAATAAGAAACCTAGCAAAGAACAGTTAAAAGGTTTAGAGATACTTATTTTTGATATTCAAGATGTAGGTGCTCGTTTTTACACCTATATATCTACACTTCATTATGTGATGGAAGCAGCAGCCGAGAATGACATAAAGCTTATTCTTCTTGATAGGCCAAATCCTAATGCACATTATGTAGATGGACCAATACTAGATCCAAACTTTAAAAGTTTTATAGGAATGCACCCTGTTCCAATAGTTCATGGAATGACTATTGGCGAATATGCCAAAATGATAAATAGTGAAGGATGGCTAAAAAATAAAATAAAATGTGATATAAAAATCATAGAAATAAAAAATTATAATAGAGCAGTTATATATGATCTTCCTGTTAAGCCATCACCTAATCTTCCAAATATGCAATCAATTAATTTATATCCAAGTTTATGCTTATTTGAAAGAACTTCTGTTAGCATTGGAAGAGGAACCAATTTACAATTCCAGATAATTGGAAATCCTGAATGGGTAAATAAAAGTTTTGCTTTTACTCCAATATCAATGCCTGGAGCAAAAAATCCAAAACATATAAATAAAAAATGTTATGGTGAAGATCTTAGAAACTATCCTCTCTTGAGTGAAATAAATTTAAGCTGGATAATAAATGCATATAATAATTCGAATGATAAAAAAACATTTTTCAAAAGTGGGTTTAATAAACTTGCAGGAAATCAAAAATTACAAGAACAAATAATTGATGGGATTAGTGAAAAAGATATAAAATTGAGTTGGAAAGAAGGTATTGATAAGTTTAAAATGATTAGATCTAAATATTTAATTTACCCTTAAGGAATGTTTAAATATTTATGTGTTTGAAGTGATACTTTCCATTTTGTGTTTTTCATGACGTAATCAACAATAATCGGCATCATCTCATCTCTTTTACTCCATTCAGGCTGAAGATAAAGAATACAATCATTATTAACTTTTTCTGATTGCTTTTCTGCAAATTGTAAATCATTCAAGTTATAAACAATAACTTTTAACTCATTAGCTTTTTTATAAATTTCATTTAATGGATTTTTGTTCTTTTTAGGAGACAAGCAGATCCAATCCCAATCCCCCGTTAATTCATATGCGCCAGAAGTTTCAATATGAGTTTTAATATTATTTACATTTAACAATTTAGTCAAAGGAAACATATTCCACATTAATGGTTCTCCTCCAGTAACAACGACAATTTTAGAATGTATTTTAGCTTCATTAACAATATTTACAATATCTGTTGGGGGATAAATATCTGGATCCCAACTCTCTTTAACATCACACCAATGGCAGCCCACATCGCATCCTCCTAACCTAATAAAATAGGCCGCTGATCCTTTATAAAACCCTTCACCTTGAATTGTATAAAAAGCTTCCATTAAAGGGAGTAAAGTTCCTTCATTTATTTTTAGATTGATGTTTATTGAATTCATTTCGCAAATATATAGGATAAAATCAATTATGATTTAAAAGGAATTATTACTTTTAATAAACTTTATATTTATATGAATAAATACATAATTATTTTTATAATTACTTTAATTTACGGTTGTAGTAATAATGATTATACAATAAAGAAAGGAAAAGTTGGAAAAATAAGCTCAAAAACAATTGTTAAACAACTTGATTCAATATATATTTTAGATTCAATAGTCCGAAGAATAGGAGAAGGAGACTATATGTTCTCAGGAGATGACAATTATTTGATTTTTGATAAACAAAAAAATCATCTATTAACTTTAACTCCTAAACAACAACATGATATTAATGAAACAATAGAAACAATAGAAATTAAAAGTGATAAATTTTCAACTGATAAAGGTCTTACTATTAACAGTACATTTGAAGAGCTTCAAAATACTCACAAAATTTCTGCTATTCAAAATACTATTAATAATATTATAGTGTTTGTAGACGAAATTGATGCCTATTTTATTATTGACAAAAATAATCTTCCTGTTGATTTAAGATTAGGAACTGATAAAAAAATTCAAGAAATAAATATTCATCCAAATGCTAAAATCAAAAAGTTTATGATTGGATGGTACTAAACTATTATTATGAATAATCTAACTCCTTTCCATTTAGCTATTCCACTTGTTTCTTTTGGGCAAAATTATATATAAGAATTATTTCATGAATTACAAGATGATGACACTTGATGAAAAATTTAAAGCTCTTGAGATAAACAATGCTCCTGGTCAGGAAATCCGACAAAATATAGGAGATCTTAATGCCATTATGCATGGCGAGAAACTTGATGGAGTTCCTGTTGATTTCTCTCACGGGGATGTAGATGCCTTTCCTCCAACACCCAATTCTGATGCGGCTTGGAAAGATGGTTTTAGTAGAGGAGGGTGTCAAGCGTATACCGAGTATCGAGGATCGGCCGAGATACGAAATAGACTGGCTGTTCGACTTGGGAAGTTTACTGGTCGACCAATTGAGACTAATAGCGAATTGATTATAACTCCTGGAACTCAAGGTGCATTATTTTTGGCGCTTGGTGCGACAGTTGCTGTTGGGACAAAAGTTGCTGTAATTGAACCCGACTATTTTGCCAACCGCAAACTTGTTAAATTCTTCGACGGTGAAGTTGTACCAATTCCTTTAAACTATAAGGATTCTCAATATGAAAATAGTCCAAATCTTGATCAAATTGAAGATGCATTTAAAAGAGGAACAAAGGTTTTAGTCTTTTCAACACCCAATAATCCAACAGGTCTTGTATATTCAAACAATACAATAACTAAAATAGCAAACCTTGCAGCAACACATGATGTTACTGTAATAGTGGATCAACTGTATTCTAGAATGCTATATAGTGGTGAAATCTATACTCATCTTCGTGCATGTGATATTCAGCCTAAAAATCTTATTACTATAATGGGTCCATCAAAAACTGAATCTCTTAGCGGATTCCGCCTTGGAGTTGCATTTGGTACACCAAAATTGATTAAAAGAATGGAATGTCTTCAAGCTATCGTTTCTCTGCGTGCTGCAGGATACAATCAGGCAGCTCTTAATACTTGGTTTCAGGAGCCTTTAGAATGGATGAGAAATCGTATTAGAGAACATGAATCAATAAGAGATGAATTACTACAAATTTTTAGAGCTGCTAATTTCTATACAGCAAGTCCACAGGCTGGTAGCTATCTTTTCCCACAACTGCCAAGGCTTAGGGTGGATTTATATACTTTTGTAAGATTGCTGCGTTATCAAGCAAACGTGATAGTTACACCAGGATCAGAATTTGATCCCGCTTGTAATGATAGTATCCGACTAAACTTTTCGCAGAATCACTCTTTAGCAGTTGAGGCAGCCAAGCGAATCGTAAAGATGGTAGAAATTTATAGGGTATGAATAAAATTATAGAACAACCAATTCCTCAAGGAAAGTACTTGCCGGCTGTTCGGCATGCAGATTTGATTTACACATCAGGAATGACACCTCGCAAAGCTGGAAAACTTCTTTATTTAGGAAAAATTAAAATTGTAGATCCAATAGAATCCTACAAAGAGGGTGTACGGTTGGCAACTTTAAACGCCATAACTGCTGCAAAGACTTATTTTAAGTTATGTTATTTTTAAAGTTTAATAAATTAATATGAAAAAAATATTTACTTTAATCTTTTTAATTAATATTTCTATGTCTCAATCACAAGAAAATCTTCCTTATTATGAAATTCCTGATTATCCCGACTCCTATACAAGTGGCAATATAATGTCAAGGATGATTGATGGTTTAGGATTTAGATTCTATTGGGCAACTGAGGGTTTAAGAAATGAAGATTTAAGTTATAGAATTAACAGTGAATCGAGATCTAGTCATGAAACCATTGATCATATTCATAATTTATCTATTGTGATACTTAACAGCTTAGAGGGCTTACCAAACAATGATGATAAAAATGAGAAATTAGATTTTAAAGAAACTAGAAAACAAATTTTATTAAACTTAAAGCATTCTTCAAAAATATTATCCAAATCGGATGATTTGTCAAAGTTTAAAATAATTTTCCAAAGAAGTAATAATAAAATTGAATATCCTTTTTGGAATCAAATAAATGGCCCTATTGAAGATGCCGTGTGGCATTCAGGTCAATTAGCCATATTAAGAAGGGCTAGCGGAAACCCAATTAATCCAAAGGCATCTGTTTTTTCCGGAAAGATTAAAAAATAGATTTTATATTTTTAATTTTTATATTTCGAAATTCTACAGGATGTCCTTCAGATTGTAAAGAAATATAACCTTCGGATAAAGGATTACCTATTTTGTCTAAAAAATTGACAGGAACATTGTTTCCACCAACTTTAATATTGGAATAAGATAAAACTGTGTCATTATCAATTACATGATGAATTAACTTATTTGAATAAACTATTACATCAACCTTAACCCAATCATCGTCATGATAAGTTTTTGAATTAGAATTAATACAATGCCTATTAGCTAACTTAGAATCAATATCTACATCAGTTCCAGGTGTACAAATATTTGCTGTTGGTCTATTTTCCTTTCCTAAACCACCTAATAGTTGAACTTCAGCACTAACAGGAAAATCTTGATCAATTAACATAGTTTCGGGATCTTGACAATGAAGCATTATTCCACTATTTTTTATTGACCATCCTGGGGCACCTTTTAAATGAACTCCACTAAATTTATATTCTAAACTTAAGTGATAATTCTTGAATTTATTTTTAGTAAAGAAAATATGTCCAAATTTATCATTAAAAGAATCATAATTCTCATATGAAACTTTTATTGCTCCATCTTTTACTTTGAAAGTATTCTTGTAATTATCTTCAAGTTTATGTCCATTTATTTTAATTTTCCAACCATCTAAATCTTTACCATTAAATAAATACTCCCATTGGTTATTTTTTAATTTTACATTACTAGTTTTTTTTAAATCAATATAATTAAATCCCGTTATTACAAAAACTCCTAAAACAGAAATTAATGCGATATAAAATATTTTTTTCATAATTAAATATTAAATTAATAGTTTCTTTTTTATTTAAAACTAAAAGTCAACCCAGCATTTTTTTTAAGTCGAATTAAAAGTTTTTCACCCATAGCAACTGATGGAGTCAATACTCCACTTACATTAGAAAGCTCATCCTTTGCTAAGCAAACCGCAGCTTCACCAAGCATTTTAGAAGTAGAGCCATAACCAGGATCCATGTCTCCAATAACTTTAGCTATAGCTTTAGATCCATCCTCATAAGTAATATAAAAGCGTAGATTATAAAATCCATTTTCTCTTTTATTTTTGTCAGGTCCCTCCCCTGCTTTTGGTAAGATTTTATCAATTATTTTTTTTATAAAAGAATCAGGTTTAGCAGACATCATTATTACAATAGGAATAGCATTAATAAAACCTTTTATTCTTCCAGAAAATCCTTTTCCACATAAAGTTGCTTCGTCATACTTAAAATCTTTTCCGTAAGAATATCCATTTAATGCATTACTACGACGAACAATTTTTGTATTAATTGCTGCCATAACAAATGGTCCAATCCAGTTTTCTGATGCTTTATCAAATACAACAGATCTTAAATCATGTTCATCTAATCCTTTTTGCTTACCAACAGGATTCAATCCGTAAGGATTAATTAAGACTTTAAAAACATTTTTGTCTTTATGAGCTTCTGCATTAACATGGCTTAGACTTTCATAAGTTCCTCCACTAATACCACCACTAAAACCTGCAACTCTCATTTGAATATGTTTAGCAATTTTTCCATTTTTATTTAGAGCTTCATTTTGTATGAAATAAACTCCCATATCTGATGGAATAGAGTCAAAACCGCAACAATTAACAATTTTTGTTCCATTAGATTTGGCAGACTCATGATGTTTATCAATCATTTTACGAATCCATTGAACCTCACCAGCTAAATCACAGTAATGAGTTTGATTATCCACGCACGCATCTACCAATTTTGAACCATATTTTGCATAAGGCCCCACTGTTGTACAAATTACTGCTGTACGTTTAGTCATACTTTTTAAACTGGTTTCATCATTACTGTCTGCAACTAACAAAGTGACATTTTCGTTTGCAACTTCTGATCTTACTAATTTAAGTTTATCCAAGTTTCTGCCTGCCATTGCCCATTTTAAATCTCCATTAGTACCATATTTATTAAATATATAACTAGCAACTAATCTACCTGTAAATCCAGATGCTCCCCAAATTACAATATCAAACTCTCTTGATTTCTTCATATAATGTAAATTAAACATTATTATATTAATGTTGTTAATAATCCAATTAATAATTATAAATTCGCTCCGTTGTTTTCCCAAACAACACGTATTAAAAGTTCAAGAGTTTTATGGTCATTATTCTTGAGCTTTTTTTATTTTAAAATTTTTCAACTATAGGATAAATCAATATCCCTAAAAGTATTCCAAAAATAATTAACACAGCTAAAATAGATGTTGTTTTAAGTTTAACTTTTCCATTTTATCATAATTCAAATTATGTAACTAATTGACCTCTATTAGGCTTAAGTGAAGTTTTAATATATTCTAAATCACTTTTTTCAATAACAGCATAAGCTATATAATGAGACAAGTTAAGTGATTCAATTCCAGATTTAATTAGTTGTTTATTCTCTAAATCAAAAAACTCTTTTAAATGTATTTCATGATGCCTAGCAATATGTTCTGAATTAGGCCCCCTAAAATCCCAAATTAATTTTAAATAACTCATTTTTAAATATAGATTGATTAGACATACACAATTAAATATAAAAATGTTAAAAAAAATTTAATAAAACACACAAGTTATTGTTATAATTATAACAATATTCGTTTAATTTGTTATATATGAAAAACATACTTGTA
>TARA_B110000914_G_scaffold174565_1_pt1 | contig 17007 bp, 10 predicted proteins | sample TARA_B110000914 | Tara Oceans TARA_B110000914 (sample SAMEA4397983) | marine metagenome | biome: Polar Biome; feature: [MES] marine water layer (ENVO:01000295) within the mesopelagic zone...; material: water (ENVO:00002006), including particulate matter (ENVO:01000060) such...
GGGCTCTCGACTCTGAAGTTCGGGAACCCGGGTGCGAAAGCCGTCTGGGGCGACACGAAGGCCGAGATCATCGCCGCCAAAAAGATCGCCGTCGAGATGTGGGACACGACCATCGTGGACATCTCCGCCCAGGTCCTACGGCGCCTCCTACACGAGCTGATCGTCGGTGCCCGGACCGCCGCAGAGGAACGTCGACATGCCGGGGTACTGACCTTCCACGACCTCCTCGTAGACGCACGGAACCTCCTAGCGGATCCCGACGTGGGACCAGCCGTTCGTACAGCACTGAACGAGCGGTACCGGGCCATCCTGTTGGACGAGTTCCAGGACACCGACCCGATCCAGCTGGAGCTGGCCCTGATGATCGCCGATCCTGTCCCACGCCCCGGCGCTCCGCTGGACGAGTCCTCACCCGCTGGCGGATCGATCTTCATGGTCGGTGATCCCAAGCAGTCGATCTACCGGTTCCGGCGAGCCGACATCGCCCTCTACCTGAAGGCCCGACGCTCGCTGCCGGCCACCCTGGTCGCCCTCACCGAGAACTTCCGGACCACCATCGAGGTGATCGACTGGATCAACGCCGTGTTCGGGTGCCTCATCGAAGCCGGTGATGGCCAGCCGGAGTACGTCCCCCTCGTCGGCCGCCGCGCAGCGGCGTCGATCGGGTCCTCCGTGACCCTGCTCGGGGCATCGGCCCACAGCGACCTCAGGGCCGACGAACTGCGCTCCATGGAAGCCGCCGACGTCGCCGCCGCAGTCACCACGGCCGTGGCCGCCGGCTGGACGGTCGAGGACGCCAACGGAGACGAACGCTCCTGCACATTTGCCGACATCGCTGTCCTCATCCCGTCACGCACGTCGCTGACCGACCTCGAGGACGCCTTCGACCACGCCGACATCCCCTACCGGGCCGAATCCAGCTCGCTGCTGTTCGGCACCGCCGAGGTCCGTGACCTCCTGATGGTGCTGCGCGCCATCGACGACCCCTTCGACGACCTGACGATCATTCATGCCCTCCGGACCCCATATCTGGGGTGTGGCGACGACGACCTCGCACGCTGGCGTATCGAGTTCGGTGGATCCTGGAACCACCAGTTCGAGTCACCCCAGGCAGCCCCGGCCGACCACCCCGTCGCCGAGGGCCTTGCCTGGATGGGAGAACTCCACCGCGCCCGTCACCACGAGGGGCCTAGTGCGATCCTGGAGCGCATCATCACCGAACGGCGTGTCCTTGAGCTGGCGGCCGCCACCCCACGACCCCGGGAGGTCTGGCGACGCGTCCGGTTGTTCGCCGACCGGGCCCGGGCCTTCGCCGAGGCCGATGGCGGTTCGATCCGGGCATTCGTCAACTGGTCCCTCGCCCAGGCGGAGGACGGCAGCCGTGTGACAGAGACCGTGCTACCTGAACTGGATGACGACGCTGTCCGCATCCTCACCATCCACGGAGCGAAGGGTCTCGAGTTCCCGATCACGATCGTGTCCGGGCTCTCGGGAGCGGGAAGGTCGGGCAGCACCGATGTGGACCTCGTGTTCGGACCCGACGGGACCCCTGAAGCGAAGGTCCGTAAGGCGCAGGCGACGCACGGATACGCAGTTGCCCAGGAGGCCAGCCGTGCCTTCGACCTGGCCGAACGCCTCCGCCTGCTCTACGTGGCGACCACACGGGCACGTGACCACCTCGTGGTCTCCCTGCACCGCACCGAGGATGCCGATTCGGACGGTAGACCAGCCGACCGGTCGACCCCGGCGCGCCAGATCGCCGCTGCACTCGCAGCGCTGGGAACCGACGCCCCCGACAGCGACGACCTGGTCCCGACCTCGAGGTCCCTGCCTGCGCCGGTTGTCGCGGAACCACCGGTCAGGCCCGAGAGGAATGACTGGAGGTCGGAGCGTCTGGCGGCCATCGATGCAGCGTCCGGGCGCCAGACCCTGGCCGCCACGAGGATCGCCGCCCACGCGGCGCCGGACCTCCCCGTCGACCGGGCACGACCCGGCGAGGCGGGGCGACACGGAACAGCGGTCGGGCGCGCCGTCCACGGTGCGCTGGAACATGCCCCGTTCGACGACGCCGACGTCAGCGCCCTGGCAAGGGAACACGCCATCAACGAAGGGGTGGCCGACGAGGTGCCGCGGATCGAGACCCTGATACGGGCGGGACTCGCCTCGGACGTGGTCCGGGCTGCCGCCGGGGCGCGACACTGGCGGGAGCTGTACGTGGCCGCACCGCTGGTCGATGACCCGGGATCACCGGTGGTCGAGGGATTCATCGACCTCGCCTACCTCGATGATGGGCCCAACGAACCCGGGCTGGTCATCGTGGACTACAAGACCGACGCCGTGGTCGACGACGCTGATCGCCTGGCCAAGGCCTCCCGCTACCGACTCCAGGGGGCGACATATGCCCTGGCAGCCGAGCGAGCCACCGGCCTGACCGTGAAGAGGGTCGTGTTCTGCTTCCTCTCCGCCGACGGCGCCGTGGAACTCGACATCGAGGACCTCCCGTCGGCCATGTCCGACGTGGCTGACGTGGTCAGGGACATGACCGACGGCTGACCGCAGGTAGACACCTCCTGATCGGGACCCGCAGTCCGGCTACCGGTAGCGTCGCCGAGGTGTCCGCACCAGTTGACTTCGCCATGCGCAGCCTGCTGTTCGCCCCCGGCAACCGCCCCGAGGTGCTCGCCAAGCTGCCCCGGTCCAGCCCCAGCGCTGCTGTAATCGACCTCGAGGATGCCGTCCCAGCGGACCGCAAGGTCGAGGCCCGGACAGTCGCCCACGAGGTGGCGCCGACGCTCGCCTCCGAGGTCCGCCTCTTCGTGCGGGTGAACGCACCCGACACCATCCACTTCGTCGACGACGTACTGGATGGACTGCCCGAGGGCCTCGCCGGTGTGGTCGTCCCGAAGCTGGCATCGACAGCCGACGTGGACACCGTGGTGGCTGCCCTCGACGCCGCAGGTCACGCCGACCTTTCGATCGTCGCCGGACTCGAGACGGTGGCCGGCGTCATGGATGCCCGGACGGTCACCACACATCCCCGGGTCGGCTGGTGCTACTTCGGCGCCGAGGACTATGTGGCCGACCTTGGTGGTGTGCGACGCACGGACAACTTCGAGGTACAGACCGCCAGAGCACAGGTCGCCCAGGCCGCCCGACTTGGGGGCATCGCTGCCATCGACATGGTGGTGGCCGACTTCGGTGACGAGGAGCGGTTCGTCAGGGAGGCCGAGCAGGCCCGGGCGCTCGGGTTCTCGGGAAAGCTCTGCATCCACCCGGCGCAGGTACCCCTCGCTGATCGCGCCTTTCGCCCATCGGACCAGGAACTGGTCTGGGCGAGCAAGGTGGCCGACGCCTACGAGGAGGCGCTGGCCCGCGGTGACGCCGCCATCTCCGTGGATGGCGCAATGGTGGACGAACCCGTAGCCCGTCGTGCCCGCGCCCTGCTGGCCGAAGTTGCCGGCTGACCAGCCGCCGACCCAGCCGACCACGTACCCGACCCCAGCCGAACCAGGAGGAGACCATGGCGAACCTCGTACCGGAGGGTGGAGCCTTCTACGGAATCCAGTTGCCGATCCAGACCCTCACCCGCACGCTGGCCGATCCGTGGGAGGACGACGCAACACCCGACGACCTGGTGACGGTGGCCCGGGCGGCCGAGGCCGCCGGCCTCGACTTCATCGGCGTCTGTGACCACGTGGCGGTACCCGACAACGACTACGCAGCCAGCATGCGGACCACCTGGTACGACCCGGTGGCAACGCTGGCATGGCTGGGCGCACAGACCACATCCATACACCTCCTCTCCGTCGTCTGGATCGCCGCCTACCGCCATCCGCTCCTGACCGCCAGCTCGTTCGGAACGCTGGCCCACCTGACCGGGGATCGGATCATCCTCGGTGTGGGCGCCGGCCACGTCGAAGCCGAGTTCGATGCACTCGGCGTGGACTACCACCGCCGGGGCCGACTTCTGGACGAGTGCATGGATGCCGTACGTGGCGCCTACACGGACACGTACGTGAGCCACGACGGCGAGACCTACTCATACGCCGACGTCGGGGTCTCGCCTGCTCCGGCGTCACGCGACCTTCCGATCTGGGTGGGCGGCTCGGGGGCGGCGGCGTGGCGGCGGACCGGCCGTAGGGGTGACGGCTACATCCCGATGGGTGCGTCCCGCGACCAGTACCCGGAGATCATCGACACCATCCGACGCTCTGCCGACGAGGCGGGACGCTCCGGGGTCGGATTCGACATCGGGATCATGCCGGGTTGGGCCTACATCGGAGAACCACCAGAAGGCCTACCGCCTGCCTGGCTGACAGGACCGCCGGAGAAGATCGCCGAGGAGCTCCGGGCCGACCGCGCTGTCGGTGCAAACACCTTCCACCTGAAGTTCCGGGCCCGCACCATGGAGGAGTACCTGGACCAGCTTGCCGCCTTCGGCGAGCAGGTAAGGCCCCTCCTCTGACCGTGGGAACGAACGGAATCTGGGCCGGGAGGGTGCGAGTCGGCCGCTGACGGGCGATCATGGGGCCATGGTCAAGATCGACGACGACACACAGAAGGCCCTGCTCCTCTTCAACCGCCGCAACGAGGCTGTCGAGGCTGCCAAGACCGCCGAGCGGAACCTGGTGAAGGCAGCCAAGGTCAAGGACGAGACCGCAGCCGCCCTCAAGCAGGTCCAGGGCAGCGGAGCGGAGGCCGTCGCTGCCGCCGAAGCCGAATGGCGGTCCGCCGTCGACATCTGGCAGCGCCTGCGCGACGGCGAGGAACTCCCCGAGGAAGCTCCGGCTGAAGATGTCGCCACGGACGAGGCTGCGGACGAAACATCGGCCGATGACACGCCGACTGGCGATGCGACCGAAGACGAAGCACCCGCCGAGGATGCACCGGTTGACGGTGCCACAGACGGAGACACGGCCGACGAGGCTCCCGCCGCAGATGCCGCCGACGACGAAGCTCCCGCAGAGGAAGCACCCGCCGAGGATGCACCGGTTGACGGTTCCACAGACGATGCACCGGCCGCAGATGCCGCAGACGACGAGGCTCCCGCAGACGACGAAGCTCCTGCCGACGAAGAGGAGTAGGACCCCGGACCATGTCGGTGCCGTCGGCTGAGCCCCTGAGGCCGGTCACCGATGACGAGGTCGCCCGGTTCGTCGCCGACGGCGTCGTCCACCTCCCGGGAATCCTCCCTTCCTCCTGGCTGGACCACCTGACCGGACCGGTCGACGAGACGATCGCCGACCCGTCGACGACCGTCGACATGACAGCGCTCGGCGCCGAGCTGGGCGGAACCGGAGACCCGGAATCCGGCGACGGCCGGTTCCTGTCCGGTGTCGACCACTGGCTGCACCACCGGGCCTTCGCCGCCTTCGCCACCACCTCGCCGCTGCCAGCCATCGCCGCAGCCCTCATGGATGCCAGCCGGATACACCTCTACGAGGACTCTGTGCTGGTCAAGGAGCCGGGAACCGTCGAGGCGACGGTCCTGCACCAGGACCTCGGCTACTTCCACCTGTCCGGCGAACGCATCTGCACCTGCTGGGTCCCCCTCGATCCGGTCACCGTCGACACCGGCGCCATGGTCTACGTACGCGGCTCACACCTCTCCGGGACCGTGTACCGACCCAACTGGTTTGTGACGTCCGGTCCACTCCCGAACACCGAAGGCGAAGCCGTCCCGGCAATCCATCCGGAGGACGACCGGCTGACGCACATTCCCGCCGAGCCCGGTGACGTGATCGTCCACCATGCCGCCACCCTCCACGGCGCCGGGCCCAACCGGTCGGCCGCCGTGCGTCGGCGTGCCGTCTCGGTGCGCTACTGCGGCGATGGCGTCCGCTACGAGATCCGGCCCGGAGCACCCACCAAGGTCCACCACGCCGACGTCCGATCCGGCGACCCCGTGGTTGACCATCCCGGGTGCCCACTGGTCTGGAGCCGACCCTTAGGGTCCGACCGATGAGCGCTTCGTGGTCCACGATCCCCCAACTGGTGGACGACGCCGCCGAGCGGTTCGGCGACCTCGAGGCATTCGTGGACGGCGACCTGCGCTGGACGTTCGTCGATTACCGGGACCAGATCCACGCAGCGGCCAGGGCCATGATGGCCAGGGGCATCGGCCCGGGCGACCGCATCGCCGTGTGGGCCCCCAACGTGGCCGAATGGGCGGTGGCCGCCCTAGGCGCCCACTGTGCCGGAGCGGTCCTCGTCCCGATCAACACCCGCTTCAAGGCTCGTGAAGCCGGGCACCTCCTGGACCGCACGTCGGCCCGGATCCTGTTCACGGTCACCGACTTCCTGGACACCGACTACGTCGCCCTGCTGCGCGACGCCGGCATGGGCGCCGATCTCGACGAGGTGGTGGTGCTGCGGGGCCCGGTCCCCGAGGGTTGCACCTCATGGCAGGAGTTCATGGCCGCCGGAGATTCCATTCACGACACCGACCGGGCCGCCCGATCGGCCGAGGTCGAGGGCGACGACCTCTGCCACCTCATGTTCACATCGGGCACCACCGGATCCCCGAAGGGCGCCATGCTCAGGCACTCGGCGATCTGTCGGGCCTTCGAGTCGTGGAGCGATGTCATCGGGCTCCGGGCCGGGGACCGCTACCTGGTCGTCAACCCGTTCTTCCACGCCTTTGGCCTGAACTCCGGGATCCTCGCCTGCCTCATGCGCGGCGTCACGCTCGTCCCCCACCCGGTGTTCGACGTGCCATCGGTGATGCGGCGAATCGGCGAGGAGCGCATCACCATGTTCCCCGGGCCTCCCGCCATCTACCAGACCATCTTGAACCACCCCGACCTGGATGGCTTCGACCTCTCCTCGCTGCGTCTCGCCGTAACCGGAGCGGCGACCATCCCGGTGCAGATGATCCATGACATGCGCGACCGGCTCGGCTTCGAGACGGTGGTGACCGGCTACGGCCTGACCGAATCCTCGGGGATAGCCACGATGTGCCGCCACGATGACGACCCGGCCCTCATTGCCAGCACCTCCGGGCGGGCCATCGACGACGTGGAGGTCCGCGTCGTGGACCCGGACGGAGCGCAGTGCCCTGCGGGCCATGCGGGCGAGGTGGTGGTCCGCGGCTACAACGTGATGGTCGGATACCTGGATGATCCGGACCAGACGGCCGAGGCCATAGACCCGGACGGCTGGCTACATACCGGCGACATCGGGGTGATGGACGTAAACGGCTACCTGGACATCACCGACAGGGTGAAGGACATGTTCATAAACGGCGGGTTCAACGTCTACCCGGCAGAGGTCGAACAGTTGATGGGCGCCCACCCCGACATCGGCCAGGTGGCAGTCGTCGGGGTGCCCGACGAGCGTCTCGGAGAGGTCGGAATGGCCTTCGTGGTCCCGGCCACCGGCACCGCCCCGGACCCCGCCGGAATCCTCGCCTGGTGCAGGGCCGAAATGGCCAACTACAAGGCCCCGCGCCACATCGAGGTGGTCGAGGCACTGCCCATGAACGCCAGCGGCAAGGTGCTCAAGTTCGAGCTCCGGGAACGGGCAGCCTCCCGCTGACCCGTCGACCGTCATGACTGCAGAGGCCCGACGGGGGGCGCCGCTAGCCTGCTCCCGGCCATGACCGACGACCACACCACCGCCGCCAGCACGTCGGCCAACCCGTATCCGGAGGCGGGTCGGGCGGACTTCCCGGCGATCGAGGAACGTGTACTGGCCCGCTGGAAGGCCGATGGCACGTTCCGCGACTCGATCGACGCCCGCCCGGTCGACGAAGAGTTCGTCTTCTTCGACGGCCCGCCCTTCGCCAACGGCATGCCACACCATGGCCACCTCCTGACCGGCTACGTGAAGGACGTGATCCCGCGCTACCGGGCAATGCGGGGCCAACGGGTGGAGCGCCGGTTCGGCTGGGACTGCCACGGCCTGCCAGCCGAGATGGAGGCGGAAAAGGAACTCCCCGTCTCCGGACGGGCCGACATCATCGAGTACGGCATCGACCGCTTCAACGCCCAGTGCCGCGAGTCGGTGCTTCGCTACACCGGCGAGTGGGAGAAGACCGTCACGAGGCAGGCCCGGTGGGTCGACTTCGAGAACGACTACAAGACCATGGACCTCTCCTACATGGAGTCGGTGATGTGGGCCTTCAAGCAGCTCTGGGACAAGGGCCTCGTCTACGAGGCGTTCCGGGTCATGCCGTACTCCTGGGGTGCCGAGACCCCACTGTCGAACTTCGAGATCCGCCTCGACGACGCCACCCGCCCCCGGCAGGACCCCGCCATCACGGTGACCTTCGACCTGACGCCACTGAACGGCGACCCGGGGCCGATGCGGATCATGGCGTGGACCACCACACCGTGGACGCTGCCATCGAACCTGGCCCTGGCCGTCGGACCCGACGTGGCCTACTCGCTTCTCCAGTCGGCGGACGGAACGGTGTTCGTGCTGGGGTCCGAGGCCGTAGAGACCTACGAGGCCGAACTCGAGGGCACGACCCTCGTCGGCACCTGCCTCGGCAGCGACCTGGTGGGCCGCACCTTCACGCCGATGTTCGACTTCTTCGCTGAGCGTGTCGACGCCTTCCGGATCCTCGGAGCCGACTTCGTGGACGCATCGGAAGGCACCGGCGTGGTCCACATGGCCCCCGGCTTCGGCGAGGACGACCAGACAACCTGCGAGGCGGCCGGCATCAGAATCGGTCAGGTGGTCCCGGTTGACGACCTGGGGCGGTTCACCGACCAGGTCGGTCCTTGGGCCGGACTGAACGTCTTTGACGCCAACCCCGAGATCATCAGGCACCTCAAGGAGGCCGGTCGGGTAGTCCGCCACGACACCTACGAGCACAACTACCCGCACTGCTGGCGGACCGACACGCCGATCATCTACAAGGCGATCTCCTCGTGGTTCGTGAAGGTCACCGATATCCGGGACCGCATGATGGAGACCAACCAGGAGATCAACTGGGTCCCGTCCCACGTGAGGGACGGGCGGTTCGGCATGTGGCTCGACGGTGCGCGCGACTGGTCGATCAGCCGCAACCGCTTCTGGGGTTCACCCATCCCGGTCTGGCGCAGCGACGACCCGGCGTACCCGCGCATCGACGTCTACGGCAGCCTCGATGAGATCGAGAGCGACTTCGGGGTCCGACCCGACGACCTCCACCGACCGTTCATCGACAACCTGACCCGGCCCAATCCCGACGACCCGACCGGTAGGTCGACGATGCGCCGGGTACCGGAGGTCCTGGACTGCTGGTTCGAGTCGGGCTCGATGCCCTTCGCCCAGGTGCACTACCCGTTCGAGAACCGCGAGTGGTTCGACGACCACTTCCCGGCCGACTTCATTGTCGAGTACATCAACCAGACCCGGGGCTGGTTCTACACGTTGCACGTCCTGGCCACCGCCCTGTTCGACCGTCCGGCCTTCGAGAACGTCATCTGCCACGGAATCCTGCTGGCCGAGGACGGCACCAAGCTCTCCAAGAAGCTGCGCAACTACACGGAGCCATCGGTCATCTTCGACAACCAGGGTTCGGACGCCCTGCGCTGGTACCTGATGTCATCGACCATCGTGAGGGGCGGCGACCTGCGTATCTCGGACTCCGGCATCGACGACGTCGTGCGCCAGGTCCTGCTTCCAATCTGGAACGCCTACGGCTTCTTCACCCTGTACGCCAACGTCGACGGGCACAGGGCCACCATGCGCTCCGACTCCGGGCACCTCCTGGACCGGTACCTGCTGGCCAAGACCTCGATGCTGGTCGAGGCCGTCGCTGACCGGATGGACGCCTACGACCTGTCCGGCGCCACCCACGAACTCCAGGGCTTCATCGATGCCCTCAACAACTGGTACATCCGGCGCAGTCGCGACCGCTTCTGGAGCAAGTCCACGACTGCGGACGACGCCGACAAGCGCGACGCCTACGACACGCTCTACACCGTGCTCGTGACCTTCTGCCGGGTGGCCGCTCCGATGCTCCCGATGGTCTCCGAGGAGATCCACTCGGCGCTCACCGGTGGATCCAGCGTGCATCTGGCCGACTGGCCCGATACCGATGACCTACCGTCGGATCCGGCGCTGGTAGCGCGCATGGACCGCCTACGCGACGTGGCCTCGACCACCCTGCGACTCCGGGAGGACCACGGCCTGCGGGTACGCCTACCGCTGTCGTCGCTGACCGTGGCCGGCGCCGACTCCGAGTCCCTGGCCGACCTCGTCGAGCTGCTGGTCGACGAGGTGAACGTGAAGTCCGTGGTCCTGACCGACGACCTGACGGACCATGCCCGGTTCGTGATGCGACCAGACGGGCGTGCGCTGGGGCCCCGTCTGGGTGGAGAGGTGCAGGCCGTGTTCGGTGCGGCGCGGTCAGGCGACTACGAACTGCACGACGATGGCACGGCGACCGTCGCCGGGCATCTTCTCCAGCCGGACGAGTTCACACTCGGTGTGGAGTCACCCGAGGGCGTGACGGCCGCTGCCCTCGGTAGCGGCGACGCTGTCGTGGTACTCGACACGGAGGTCACCGCTGACCTGGCCCGGGAGGGCCTGGCACGTGACGTGGTCCGCCAGGTCCAGCAGGCCAGACGCGACGCCGAACTGGTGGTGACCGACAGGATCCGACTGGTGCTCGATGGCGGCGACGCCGTGGTGGACGCGGTCCGGGTACACGAGGACCACGTTGCCGGTCAGGTCCTGGCCACCGAGGTGGTCTACGGACCCGTCGAGGACGACTCCGTCGGCGCGGTCGTGGTCACCCTCGAAGGTGCCGAACTGAGATTTCGCTTCAGCGTCACCTGACCCCGGGTGACGAGCCGCCTACTCCGACCCATGGGATCGGCCCGGGGCGCCCGGTTCGATCGGGGCTGCCACCGCCTCAGTCGTCCACCCGGCGACCGGCCTCCACCAGGTTGATCTCCCAGATGACCTGCTCAAGGCGGTCCGACGCAGAGATCGTCGGATAGCGCAACGGGTTCTCCGGGGTCACACACGTCGGCAACGGCGCCAGCATCGTCCACGGCGTCGGGTGGCAGAACTGGACCACCGAGTGGCGTTCGCCGGGCGCATCCGAGACCACCCTGTGGATTCCAGGTGGGATCAACCCGTTCGTGAGGTGGTCGAGCATGATCCCCGTGTTCACGATGACGTGACCGTCGGGTGGGGTGGCGGCGATCCAACCGTCGTCGGTCTTCACCTGCAGGCCCGGAGCCGTGGCGCGTGGAAGGGCGGTGATGAGGTTGATGTCGCCGTGCTCAGCGGCCCAGACGTGTTCGTCGCCGGGCGCCAGGTCCATGGACGGATAGTGGAGGGCCCGGGTCAGCGCCGCCCCGTCACGCAGCATGGCGTCGAAGAAGCCCTCGTCGACCCCCAGACCGACGGCCAGGATCCTCAGCACCCTGCGCTGCAGGTCCAGCGTGACGCGGTGGAACTCCATCAGCACCTCGGTGGTGCCCGGTAGGTCGTCGTCGGGCAGCGTGGGGTCGCCGTAACGGTGGGGAAAGCGGTGGCGGAGTGGATGGCCGATCGGCACCGGAGCACTCCAGTTGAGCATCTCCTTCCAGTCCGGGACGTCGGAGACCGCTGCGGTCTCGACCAGCAGGCCCGTGTAGCCGGTCTGCCCGTTGGCACCGTCAACCGTGTAGCGGTCCTTGCGGTCCTGGGGCAGGGCGAAGAAGTCCGCCAGACGCCCATAGGCATCGTCGAGCAGGTCCTCGGAGAGGTCGTGGCGTACATATACGAAGCCGGTGGCGAGGCTGCGCATGGTGCCATCCACGATGGCGCTTCGTTTGGACGCACTGCCCGTCTCGAATGCCGGAAGGTCCACGTCCAGGATCGGCGACTGTCTGGAACAGGTGGATTCGGTCACCCGGACACATTATGCCGACGGACCACATAGCCGACCGTCCCGGGTGGTCCATCGGCCTCCGGTGGGCGGCCGGCGGATCATTCAGGACGGTCCTATGGGGCTCGGGCCGACCGGCCACCAGGAGCGCGAATCGCAGCGATACGGGCTCAGATCCGACCACGCCACGCGCGACCTGAGAAAAGTTTACGAAGTCGACACGGATTCACTTGACATCGGTGTAGTTACATGCGTGCAATTCAAATCCCGGGAAGTTCGCACGACCTCCCCCGACCAGACCATCGAGAGATGGAGACGGACGGTGGAACGCGCTTCACCCGGGTAACCCGGAAGCCACAGGACAAGGGCTGACGGGAAGACGTAGGCGGGAACCAGAGAACAAAACAAGGGGACGTAGGAAGAAGATGGCACTCACAGAGGACCGCATCAGCGGAGTCGACGCCGAACCGACTGGCGCCACCCCCATGCGGGTGCGCAAGCGCAACGGAGACCTGGAACCGGTCGACGTGAACAAGATCGTGAAGGCGGTCGAACGGTGTGCCCTCAGCCTGCCCGGCGTGGACCCCATGCGCGTCGCCACAAGGACCATCTCGGGCCTCTGCGACGGCGCCACCACCGAAGAGCTCGACGAGCTCTCGATCCGCACGGCGGCAGCGCTCATCATCGAGGAGCCCAACTACTCCCGACTGGCCGCCCGCCTGCTGGCAACCGTCATCGACAAGGAGGTCCGCAACCAGGGCATCCACTCGTTCTCACAGTCGGTCGGCATGGGACTTGAGCAGGGAATCATCGGGACCGAAGTGGCCGAGTTCGTGGCGACCAACGCCCGCAAGCTGGACGACACCATCGAGAGCGACCGGGACCACCTCTTCGAGTTCTTCGGCCTCCGCACCGTCTATGACCGCTATCTGCTTCGGCACCCCGAGAACCGCATGGTCACCGAGACCCCCCAGTACTTCTTCCTGCGAGTGGCCTGCGGGCTGTCGACCTGCCCGGACGATGCCATCCGCTTCTACCGGCTCATCTCCTCCCTGCAGTACCTGCCATCCAGCCCTACCCTGTTCAACTCGGGCACCGTCCACCCCCAGATGTCCAGCTGCTACCTGCTGGACTCCCCGGAGGACAGCCTCGAGGGCATCTACAAGCGCTACACCGACATCGCCCAACTCTCGAAGTTCGCCGGCGGCATTGGCGTCGCATGGCACCGCATCCGGTCGAAGGGCTCCCTCATCCGCGGAACCAACGGCCTCTCAAACGGCATCATCCCCTGGCTCAAGACCCTCGACAGTTCGGTCGCCGCGGTCAACCAGGGCGGTCGCCGCAAGGGAGCGGCCTGCGTCTACCTCGAGACGTGGCACGCCGACATCGAGAACTTCCTGGAGCTCCGGGAGAACACGGGCGACGCGACCCGCCGGACACACAACCTGAACCTGGCCAACTGGATCCCCGACCTCTTCATGGAACGTGTGGAGAAGGACTGGCAGTGGTCGCTGTTCGACCCGCACAAGGTGCCGCACCTGACAGACCTGTTCGGCGCCGAGTTCGAGGCCGCCTACCAGAAGGCCGAAGAGGAAGGCATCTACGAGCGCCAGATCCCCGCACGGGAGCTCTACAGCCGGATGATGCGGTCCCTGGCCCAGACGGGCAACGGCTGGATGACCTTCAAGGACGCCTCCAACAAGAAGTGCAACCAGACCGGCACCGAGGGGCGCGTCGTGCACCTCTCCAACCTCTGCACCGAGATCCTGGAGGTCACCGACCAGTCGGAGACCGCGGTCTGCAACCTCGGCTCGGTGAACCTCAGCTCGCTGGTCGTGGACGGTGCGTTCGACTTCGACGGTCTGGCCGAGGTCGTGCGCCTGGCCGTACCGTTCCTGGACCGCGTGGTGGACATCAACTACTACCCGACTCCGGAGGCGCAGACCTCCAACTCGGCGTGGCGCCCGGTGGGCATGGGGCTCATGGGCCTACAGGACGTGTTCTTCAAGTTGGGGATGCCGTTCGACTCACCCGAGGCCCGCGAGCTCTCCAGCCGGATCTCCGAGGAGATCTACTTCAACGCCCTCTGGGCCTCCACAGAGCTGGCCGAAGCCGCAGGCCCGCATCCCAACTTCGGGATCACCCGGGCGGCCAGCGGCGACCTCCAGTTCGACCTGTGGGGCGTGGAGCCGACGGACACGGCACGCTGGGAGACCCTCCGGGCGAGGGTCTCGGAGCACGGTCTGCGCAACTCCCTGCTGATCGCAATCGCCCCGACAGCGACCATCGCGTCGATCGCGGGCTGCTGCGAGTGCATAGAGCCGCAGGTATCGAACCTCTTCAAGCGCGAGACGCTCTCCGGTGAGTTCATGCAGATCAACCGGTACCTGGTGAGCGAGCTCCAGGAGCGTGGTCTCTGGGGCGAGGCCCTGGCCAACCGGATCAAAATGTCAGAGGGTTCCATCCAGGAAGTCGAGGGGATCCCCGAGGACCTGAAGGGCGTCTACCGCACCGCATGGGAGGTGCCCATGCGGTCGCTGATCGACATGGCCGCCGACCGGGGCGCCTACATCGACCAGAGCCAGTCGTTGAACCTGTTCATGGAGTCGCCGACCATCGGGAAGCTCAGCTCCATGTACCTCCACGCCTGGAAGTCCGGGGTGAAAACCACCTACTACCTGCGTTCCCGACCGGCCACCCGTATCAACAAGACCACCATTGGTGGTCCGGTCGACGGTCCCGACGGCGGAGAGACGGTCCCAGAGCCGACCTTCACCGACGAAGAGGCCGCTGCATGTTCGTTGGAAAACCCCGAGTCGTGTGAGGCGTGCAACTAATGGCCCTGGCAGAAGTCCCGTACGAGGCGTCGGCTGACGCTGCAACACCTACGCCCGCTCCGGCGACGCACCGGGCCAACATCCTGGACCCCGGCTTCGACCTGACGCTACGGCCGATGCGCTACCCGGTGTTCTACGAGATGTACCTGGATGCCATCAAGAACACCTGGACGGTCGACGAGATCGACTTCTCCGACGACCTGATCGACCTGGACCGCAAGCTCCTGCCTGCAGAGAAGCACCTCATCAACCGGCTGGTCGCATTCTTCGCCACCGGCGACTCGATCGTGTCAAACAACCTGGTGCTGAACCTGTACCAGCACATCAACGCACCCGAAGCCCGGATGTACCTGTCACGCCAGCTCTACGAGGAGGCGCTGCACGTCCAGTTCTACCTGACGCTCCTGGACAACTACATCCCCGACATGAAGGAACGGGAAGCCGCCTTCGCTGCCATCCACAGCATCGATTCGATCGCCCGGAAGGGCGAGTTCTGCTTCAAGTGGATGCGGTCGGTGAACGGCCTGGACGAACTGCACTCCGATGCCGATCGCAAGACCTTCCTCCTGAACCTGATCTGCTTCGCCACGTGCATCGAGGGGTTGTTCTTCTTCGCCGCCTTCGCCTACGTGTACTTCCTTCGCTCCAAGGGACTGCTGAACGGTCTGGCTGCCGGCACCAACTGGGTGTTCCGCGATGAGAGCTGCCACATGAACTTCGCCTTCGAGGTGATCAACACGGTTCGCGCCGAGCAGCCGGAACTGTTCGACGAGGAACTCAGTTCCCAGATCTACGCCATGATGGACGAGGCGATCGAGTGCGAATACCGGTTCGCCGAGGACCTGCTGGGTCAGGGCGTGCCGGGGATGTCCACCGCCGACACCAAGCAGTACCTGCAGTTCGTAGCCGACCAGCGCCTCGCCCAACTGGGCCTGGACCGGGTCTACAAGGTCAAGAACCCGTTCGGGTTCATGGAGTTGCAGGACGTCCAGGAGTTGACCAACTTCTTCGAGCGCACCGTCGCCGCCTACCAGACGGGCGTCGAAGGCGCTGTCGCCTTCGACGAGGAGTTCTAGGCCCGCTACGGCCCCCCAGCCTGAACTTCCCGACTCAGTCGACGGGACCGACCGGGTCGATATCGCCGGACCCGTCGCTGCTGCGACGGCGCAGGGCCACCACGCCGGCACCCAGCGCCAGGATCGCGACCGCTCCCAGCCCCAGCGTCGCCCCACCCATGCCACCGTCGACCCCGGCAGGCTGGGCAGGCTGGGCCGGCTGATCCGACGCCCTCTGCAGCGTGGTCGCCGGCGCCACGGTGGTCGACATGGCGTCGACAGCCTCCTCCGGGACCGGCACCGATGTCGTACCCGTGCCTCCGGGAGCGGCCGTCGTCGTCGAAAGTGGCACCGTCGTGATGGAACCCGATGCCGGATCGATCCTTGGACCGGACCGGAAGGGCCCGGACACCTCGTAGGTGACGCCGACGTGGCGCCCCTCGACACCGTCACCCCAGTCAATGTCCTCCACCACATCGCGCACCAGGGCCTCACCGCGGCCACGCAGGGAGCTGACGAAGAGGCGGGTGCCGGACGGATCAAAGCACGGACCCGTGATTGCCGAAAGCCGGTGGTCGTCGCCCACCATCCGGCAGAACGGGGCCACGAAGCCCTCGGTGCCGATCAGCACCAGCTCCATGTCCCCACGATCCTCGGCCACGAAGAGGTCGCCGGAAACAGGAGCGACGGTCAGGTCGCCGATCCCCACCAGCGGCTGGCGGTGGCCGGAGCCGTCCCAGAGGACCGAGTGGCGCTGGTTGGCCAGGTCCACGGCGTGGACCCGGTCGTCCAACGCCGTGGTGAAGAGAAGGGAACCGTCACGCACCCAGGCACCGCCACCGACCGGCGTCACGAAGCCATCGGCCGCCTGTACCCGGGTGGGGGCGACGCTGCCCGACGGGTCGGGTACCGGAATCCACGAAACGCCACCGTCGGGGTCCACGACCATTGCCTCCAGTGGCCCATCGGCCAGCGCCGCGCCCGCTGCCGACCCGTCGAGCATCGTGAAGCGGTACAGGCGACCATCACGGTGGGCCTCGGTCAGGTAGCAGTGGCCACCGACCGCATCCACGGCGACGGACCCGTGGGTCCATACCCCCAGGGCGTTGCGCGGCACCGCCGGGCCTTCACCGGTCGGGTCGCACTCCCAGACCCTGCCGTCACCCTGGTGGGCCTCCTGGCACGACAGCCAGGTGCCCCAGGGGGTGGTGGCGCCGCGACTGTTGGAATGGCTGCCCTCCAGGATCGGGTAGGCGTCGAGGATCGAACCCCGGGAGTCGAACCTGATGGACGAAGCCCC
>TARA_B110000914_G_scaffold97601_1_pt1 | contig 16940 bp, 15 predicted proteins | sample TARA_B110000914 | Tara Oceans TARA_B110000914 (sample SAMEA4397983) | marine metagenome | biome: Polar Biome; feature: [MES] marine water layer (ENVO:01000295) within the mesopelagic zone...; material: water (ENVO:00002006), including particulate matter (ENVO:01000060) such as......
CCCTTCCCCACCAAGGAGGCCGCCATGACCAAACTCCGCATGGAGTCGCCCTGGTGCCAGCTTCTCAACAGCGACTGGAAATTCTCCTGGGGCGCCCGCCCCCTTCCACAATATCAAATCAAACCCACCGGCACCTACTCCTGGTCCTTCCGCCTCCAAGGTAAATAACCCCAATATCATGCCCTCCCAACCAAAAGCCCTCATCGTCATCGGCGACGCCTCCGAAACCCTCGACACCCTCTATCCCTTCTACCGGCTCCAAGAGGCCGGCATCACTCCCGTGGTCATCGCCCCCGAAAAACGAACTTACCAGATGGTCATGCACGAAGTCCGCCCCGGCTGGACCATCACCAAGGAATGGGAAGGCTACCAACTCAAAGCCGACCTCGCCTTCTCCGAAGTCAACCCGGAGGACTACCTCGGCATCTTCTTCTCCGGCGGTCGTGCTCCCGAATACATCCGCGAAGATCTCGACCTCATTCGCCTCACCCAGTGGTTTTTTGATAACGACAAACCCATCGCCAGCGTCTGCCACGGTGTCGAAATCCCTGCCCGCGCCAATCGCGTCAAAGGCCGTCGGATGGCCACCGTCCCCAAGTGTCAATTCGACCTCGAAGTCTGCGGCGGCATCTATGTCAACGAACCCTGCGTCATCGACCGTAACCTCGTCTCAGGTCGCACCTTCCACGACAACGGCCACTACGTTGGTCCGTGGATTCAAATGCTCGAAGAAAGCATCACAACCTTAAAATGATCCCCGCTGGCTTCGAAGAAGACGGATACGTCATCATTCCGGGAGTAGTCCCCGCTTCAGCCATTGAGCGACTGGCCAAAGAAGAAGACCGTCTGAGACAATTATCCGGCTCGGCTGGCCTCCGCAATATCCGCGCCAAATCAAAGATCTTAGGTAGCCTTACTTTCCATAAGATCCTACCTCAAGGGTAATACCCGGTTCGAAGTATTCTCTTCGAGAAAACTGCCGAAGAAAACGGTGCTCTTCGAGTCATTCCCAGAAGCCATCTAAGCCGGATCGGGATCAACCGGCAATCTTACTCCAAACGATCATCGTCGTTCTAACAGCTAGCACGCAGGCTACCACAAATCCGACCGAACAAATTCCCAAGATCCAGCGGGGAACCTTCCGTTCTCCGATGAGATCCTTCCGCGTTCCGAGATAGAGCAAGGCTCCCGCCAGCATCGGAAGGCCCAACACCGTGAGCGCTTGAGCAAAGGTAATCAATCCGACCGTCTCAGAGGCTCCCGAAAGCGACAACGCAGCCACCAGCATACCGATCAGCAAAGCAAAGCACGTTAATCGTCGCGGCATCACGTCCGACAAACGCCATCCCTTGCCCAGACTATCTGACAGGATAGTTCCACCAATCACCGCATTCACCAGAAAGGAGCTAAAGGCACCCGCCATAATCCCTAAACTAAAAATCACCTTCGCGCTCTTTCCGAACAAGGGTTCCAATTGCCGGGCTACGTCACCCACGCTCTTCAATTCCACCGTGTCGAGCCGTCCATGGAAAGTCAGCACGGAAGTGATGAGGATGAAAGAAGTCACTCCTCCTAAAACACAGATTCCAAAGATTGAATCACGTAACCCTTCCCGCCAGTCGGCCAATTTCCACCCCTTCTCGCGGACTAGATATCCTTGGTAAAAAGCTCCGCCAATCGAGAAGGTCGTACCAATCATTCCCAACAGCGGGATCAGGTCCCGCTTCCCCTCCTTCACTTCTCCGCCCACTGTTGGAGAACCGATTGAACCATACAGGACCACGATGAAGTTGCAGGCAAAGGCCAGAATCATGACCATCACCAAAACCTTCATGAGCCTCTCGATCTGTGAGTAGAGACTGCGAATACGAAAGAGGCAGAAAACAACGAAGAGATTGATCACCAACAACACTCCAAGCTTCGGCCCAAATCGGGTCAAAAGTGTTCCGTCGCCGACATCTTCAAAGAGTGGCTCCAATCCCGCGATGATTGCCAGATTGTTGCTCGATTGAAACAAGGCCACCACCAAAAATAAAACCATCCCAACAAACAAGGAAGCCCCGCGCCCAAGACGAGCCGCCAGTTCCTCGCAGAGACTCCGCTCATAGGTCACCCCAAGGCGCGCTGCGAGAGCGACCATGCCGATCATCAGAAAAGTTGACAGAGCTAGGACGAACCAGGCCGGAAACCCAAAGTCAGCCCCTACCTTTGAGCTCGTCAAAATACTCCCCGGCCCCAAGACCACGGCCGCAATAATAATGGTCGGGCCAATCTTCCCGGTTAGCTTTTTCAATCGTTCTATCATCTTGCTTCTCCAATCACGGTTCGTGGGTTCTCAACAATCACTTTCCGAATCTCAGCCTCGCTGAATCCCAATTCTCGCGAAAGATTATCGGCAATTCGCGGCATCGTCACGGTCGATCCAATCAAGTGACTCCCGTCCGGCGCCCGTGCCACCAAATCCGATCCGATCCTCACATCCCGTCCGAGAAAGCGATAATCACCTGGACCCATGCGGGCCGCCGCAATGGCATCCGTCACCATCACGATTTTTCCAATGCCAACAAGATCCAGATAGTTGCGTAAGGTCGCGAACGGCACATGAGCTCCATCAGGGATAAAGCTGATCCACAGCTCTTCACGAAGAGCCAGCACCCGTTGAATGATATTATCGTGGCGATTCAAATTCATCGGGCACCCGTTACCGAGATGCGTAAACATCCTCAGCCCGGCATCGATGGCCCCTCGCAGCTCTTCAAGGGTGGGGTCACAGTGGCCAGCAGCCACGCATACGCCCTTTTCGGTCAAGTGCTTTGTCACCGAAAAACCGGTATCGCGCTCGGGAGCAAGAGTCACGATCCGGGTCAACCCTTCCGCCGCATCAAGAAGACGATCAGCCACCGAAACTTCGGCAACCCGCGCATGCACAACAGGATGGGCTCCGATAAAACCTAGACTCTCATTCAAGAATGGGCCCTCAATATGAAACCCTCGAATCATTTCCGACCACTCCGGATCTTTCTCCCGCAACCTCACCAAACGCTCAATACGTCGACACATGACATCAACATCGTCAGTGATGATCGTTGCCAAAACCCCACCCACTCCATCCTCTTTCAAAGCAGCGCACACAATCGCCAGACTTTCGGCGTTCAGATCATCGCCGTTAAAATCAACACCCGCATATCCGTTTGTCTGTAAATCGAAGGATTTCATTTCTATTCCCTTCGTTCAAAAAACTCCCGGGCTCGTAATTCATCAAGCGGCAAGTCTACCGGCGTTCTCTCAGCCGCTGAGATCTGAGCCGCCCAACCTAAGTCCGCCACGGCGGCCGAGTTCACAAAACTCAGAAACGATTGCTCGCCCTTCCGAATGCACTCCAAAAAATGAGCCACACATTCTCCGGTCTGATGCTTCATCACATCGCCGCTATCCGGAGTGCTTGTGTCGACCGGCCATTGATGTGCCTCCAACCCCTCTGCCTCACATCGTGAAGCATCCAAAGGATACACCCATCGCCCCTCTGTCGATTTCTCCGACCAAAAGCGAACCTTTTGGGGACGATCCAGCTGCGAATCAAAAATTAAGCCGCCCTCCGTGCCATGGATATTGTGATAGGCATCATAACCGTTTGCCTGATCGACGTTTCCAAAACACAGCCCGGCCGCTCCGTTGCTGAACTCAATGTGCAAATTCCAAATCGCGGGGATATCAAAGTCCCGGCGATGCACCGTGCTACTCGTGGCATAGACCCGCACCGGGGTAGCCCTTTGCTCGGCCATGATGTTCAACATCACCGAGAGCGAATGAATAATGCCCATTCCAATCGCATCTCCCATCCTCTCTCCCGAAAGCTTCCACACCTTGTCATCTGCGATGTTGATGGGATGCCGGTAGTTGACTTGAATCTGCGTAATAGTCCCAAAGACTCCTTCTGAAGTCATGCGCCTGATCCGATTCTCTAGCGCATCAAAATTCATGAGGTAGTCTACAAAAGTAACCTGCCCGGGATTGGCCCTCTCCAATTCGATTTGCTGTAAAAAATCATCGTAGCGCGTCGCACAGGGCTTCTCACAGAAGACATGCTTACCCGCCTTAAGGGCTGCGATGGCCTGGAGGCCGTGTGCCTCATTGGTGCTACAGATAAAGACCGCATCGAGAGCAGGTGACGACAACATGCTTTCGTAGTCGCGAAAATAAAGATCCTCACTCAAGCCCAGCTCCGTGAGCACCTCTACCGCTCGGTCACGCCGGCGTTGATGGACCCCGACAATCGAGACCTCCTCTTGTTCGGTCAGTCGCTTTAATAAGGTCGCTCCCATCCAACCCGCCCCCACCAATCCAACTCCAATTGAACTCATTGGGAAACCCCTCCTTCGTTCAGCAAAATTGCAGCCGGACCATCGAGATACAAATGACAATCCTCATGCTCCTGCAAGATCGAAGAGGGAACCTTCGCAGTGACCTCACCCTCTACCGCATTTCGCACCGCTTCAGATTTACGCTCATCCGGAACGGTGCAAATGATGGTCCCGCTCTTCATGATCTGACGAACCGACATCGAGATCGCTTTTTCAGGCACCGCTTCCAGACTTGGAAACCACCCCTCCCCGAACTGCTGCTGGCGACAAGCTTCATCCAAATCCACCACCAGATACGGCTTCACGGTGTCGAAATCGGCCGGGGGATCATTAAAGGCAAGATGCCCGTTTTCACCAATCCCAACAAAAGCCACATCAATCGGAGCTTCAGCGATCAATTCTCCCATCCGACGACATTCCGCCTCGGGGGCGTCCTCTGCATCAATGTAGTGAAAAGCTCGAACCGGACCTGGCAAGCGATCCTCAAACCTTTCCTTGAGATATTTTCGAAACGATGCCGGATGCTCAATCGACAGGCCCACGTATTCGTCCAAGTGAAATACCGTCACCTTGTCCCATTCAATTCCTACCTCCTGCGTGAGGGCCTCCAACATTTCAAACTGCGAAGCACCCGTCGCAACGATGATATTGACCTCTCCCATTTCCCGGAGAGATGCCCGCATTTTCACCGCGCCAGCGGCGGCGGCGGCTGCGCCCATCTCTTCCTTCGTATCAAACCGCTGATAGTTCATTGCCCGGGATGATGAAGGACCTCCTTGTCAGGTCAATCTCATTGCTCGACACCTTGTCTTTACAATCGACATCTCACTTCCCCACCCGACATCCTTCCATCATGACTTTTCCGCGACGACACTTTCTCAAAAACACCACCGCCCTTGGGCTTGCCGGATCACTCGGTTTTAACCTAAAGCTTCACGCCGCCCCTGCTTCAACCCTCCTTAAAATAGAAACCATCAGTCAACTGCCACATCTCTATCACGGTTGGCCAACCTTGACCCGACGAGCCAACGGCCAACTTCTCGTGGTTTGCTCCGGGGGCCGGGAACAACATGTCTGCCCCTTCGGGAGGGTTGATCTCCAAAGATCCGACGACAACGGCAAGACTTGGACTTTTCCACGGACCATCCTCGATGGCCCCATTGATGACCGCGATGCCGGGGTCCTCGAGACCGCCAAAGGTTCCATCCTCGTCACGACCTTCACCTCTCTCGCCTATGCCAGCCATATCCCCAATGACACCCGCCGTGCACGCTGGCTCGCCGCCCACAATCGCCTCTCGGAAGAAGAGCGCAAAAACGAACTCGGTCAATGGATGGTTCGCTCAACCGATGGCGGAATCACTTGGTCCGAGCGCTACCCCACCATCGTCAACAGCCCCCACGGCCCCACCCAACTCTCGGACGGTCGCATCCTCTATGCCGGAAAAAAGCTCTGGACCGAAGGAAAAGAAATCGGGGTCTGCGAATCGCGCGACGATGGCCAAACATGGAAGTGGCTCGCACCCATCCCAACCCGGGAGGGCGACCATCACCGCGACTACCATGAGCTCCATGCCATCGAAGCCGCCAATGGCAGCCTCATTGTCCACATCCGAAACCACAACAAGGCAAACTCCGGGGAAACCCTCCAAAGTGAGTCCCTCGACGGAGGCAGGACGTGGTCCATCCCACACTCAATCGGAGTTTGGGGTCTCCCCTCTTTCCTCACCCGCCTTCGCGATGGTCGTCTCCTGATGAGCTACGGTCATCGCCGCAAGCCATTCGGAAACCAAGCCCACGTCAGTGCTGACCATGGAAAAACGTGGTCGTCGCCGCTGATAATCTCCGGCGATGGACCCTCCGGCGACCTAGGCTACCCGAGCACAGTTGAACTCGAGGACGGAACGCTCCTCACTGTTTGGTATGAGAAAACCGCACAGTCTAAGTTTGCGGTCCTGCGTCAGGCGCATTGGAAACTCACGTAAAAACAACTGCAAAGTTTTAAACTGAATGCCGGCTCTCATTGAAAAAAAACGCCTATCTTCATCATCATCCCGGGTCGCGAGAACACATAAAACCATGCCCGTTGTTACACGGCACGTTGTTGGTTCCGATATACACTAGGAGTCATGCCTACGATCCTTCCAAATTGCCGGGTAAAAGAACTCTGATCACTGTAGCCGCAGGTGAGTGCAATCTCAGTCAGGGGATCGGAAGAGTTTCCGAGCAAGTGACACGCCGCATCGATCCGGCAGCGACTGATATATTGCTTCGGTGACAGTCCCAGCAGCGTCTCCATTCGCTGGTTGATTTGATACGTCGACAGACCGGTAGCTTCGGCGAGATCTCCGAGACGAAGCGGTTGATCCAGGTGCCGCTTGACGTATTCCATCACCTCGGCCAGAGACTCGAGATCCTTGGGACTTGAGGCAATCCCATCGACATCCCGCGAAATCCCGGCCAGCCCTACCACGCCACCTTCGCCACCTTTGAGCGGTCTTTTCCAGGTCAGACACCAACCCTGTCGCCCATCGGGATAAATGTGTAATTCCAGCTGGCTTCGAATCGCAGCCCCGCCTGCCAAAATAGCGCGGTCCTGTGATTCAAAATCCTTCCCCAACGGCCCCGGAAATACCTCCCCGGCCGTTTTTCCCAATAGATCGTCCTTACCTCCCCCTCCACAACGTTTCACCAACGTCTCGTTCACAAAGACATACCGCCCGTCTTCATCTTTGACAAAGTAAACGGTATCCAAGACATCATCAAAAACCTCGTCGCCTCCAAAAGGATCAGCGAGCGACTCCAAAAAATGCAACTGACTCGATTTTTTCACGCCCTAAAACCATCAAAAACCTTGTGCGAAAAATACCTCTCCATCCGGTCCGGGAATACCGTCACCACTTGCGCGTGCTCACCCAAATTCTCCGCGACCATGAGCGCCGCCGCGAAATTCAAACCCGAACTAGGGCCGACCGGAAATCCCTTGGCCCACAATTTACGAGTCAGCTCCAAACAAGCGGTATCCCCCACTTCCCATTCACAAAGATTCTCGCATTCCCATTCCGAATAAATCTCGCTGATATCCTCGGCCACTCCCGGAACGTCCGCGCTAAAACGAAGACTGCAACATTCGATATTCGGTCCAAAAAGTTCTCCCTGACGAGGAATTGCAACATGCGCGGTGACATGACATCCGGCGGCATCGAAGGCCTCATACAATCCTCGCAAAGTTCCTCCGGTTCCTACTCCACTCACGATCGCATCGACGCAGCCACCAGGAATTTGAGAGAGGATCTCCGATCCCGTAAAAAGCCGGTGGGCTTCCGTGTTGTCTGAATTGGCAAACTGCCGTCCCAAAAAATACCCTTCCTCATCGGCGGTCCGGGCCGCCTCTTGCAAAACCTCGAGCATCGTTCCGGACACTCGCCGTACCTCACCGCCATAGGCTTTGACAATACACTCCCGTTCCGAGGTCGCACTGTCAGGAATGAAGGCGATGAAGTTGAGTCCCATCTGACTGCAAGCGAGGGCAAACGCGATGCTTGTAGAGCCACTCGATGCCTCCACCACCGTGCTTCCGGGCCGCAATTTCCCGGCCCGCCATCCCTTCTCGAGAATATGCCGCGCGATCCGATCCTTGGTTGAGCCGCTGGGATTCATAAACTCCAGCTTGCACCAGATCGTCCGTCCGGCATCCAGGCTCACCGGCACAAGTGGGGTTGCTGGGATCTGATGAATGTAACGGCCCCCCGTGGGTAGGCGGTCTTGCCTCTGAGTCATAAAAACGACCATAGGCACCCACGTGATGATTCCAAGATAAGGAATGGGCCTTCTTTTGACAAAATCACAATCGCAAACTTGTTTTACAGACAAGACAAACGTATTTCTTTCGGCCATCATCTCCCCATGACCAACGAAGCGAATCGCCCGATTTTTGAAGGCTGCATCCCCGCCTTGATGACACCCTGCGATGAAGGAGGGAAAATCAACTATGACGCCCTCGTCGAAACCGCCCAAAGTCTCATCGAAAAAGGCATGCGGGGCGTCGTCTATTGCGGCTCCATGGGCGACTGGCCCCTCCTCACCGATGACCAACGCATGGAAGGCATCCGCCGCCTCGTTGAAGCTGCCATCCCAACCGTAGTCGGAACCGGCGCCCAAAATACGGCCATCGCCGCTACCCATGCCGCCCATGCCCGCGAGGTTGGCGCCAATGGGCTCATGGTAATCCCGCGCGTCCTTTCCCGGGGCAGTTCCTCAGCCGCCCAGGCCCACCACTTCAGCGAGATTCTAAAAGCCGGTGGCGACCTCCCTGCCGTCATCTACAACTCCCCCTACTACGGCTTCGAAACAAAAGCCGACCTCTTCTTCTCCCTTCGTGAAGCATTTCCCTCGCTCGTCGGCTTTAAGGAATTTGGTGGAGCAGACTCTCTGAGCTACGCCGCCGAAAACATCACCAGCGCCGACGACTCCCTCATCCTCATGGCTGGTGTCGACACCCAAGTCTACCACGGCTTCGTGAATTGCGGCGCAACCGGAGCCATCACCGGTGTTGGCAATGCTCTTCCAAAGGAAATCCTCAGATTCATTGAACTCTGTGAATCCGCCGCAAAGGGGAACACTCAGGACCGTCGTTACGCCCTCGAACTTTCCGAAGCCCTCACCGTCCTCTCCACCTTCGACGAAGGCCCTGACCTCGTCCTCTACTACAAAGAGCTCATGGTTCTCGAAGGACACTCCGCCTACCAGCACCAGATTAATTCCTACGACCAGCTTTCTCCTTCCCAAAAGCAATTCCTCCACAGCCAGCACGCCCTCTTCCGCAGTTGGTGGTCCAACTGGGAAGGCAAAGCGTAACCCAAGCCTACGGAGCTTGGGCTTTAGCCTGAGCCGCAGAACCCAAGAAAAAGGAGCCGCAAGCTCCAACTTTTGATTCACATGACTTCCATGAAAATCATCGACTCCCACACCGGCGGCGAACCCACCCGCACCGTCATCTCCGGCCTCGCCACTCCCATCGGAGCCTCCGCCACGCGAGACTTTCTCGCCGCCGAAGCCGACTGGATTCGGACCTCCCTCATCAACGAACCCCGTGGCTTCGATGCCATGGTGGGCGCTTTTCTTTGCCAACCCACCGACCCCACCTGTGTCACTGGTGTCGTTTTCTTCAACAATGTCTCCTATCTCCACGGTTGCCTCCATGGCACCATAGGAGTAATCGAAACGCTCACCCACCTCGGCCGCATCGAACCCGGCGACCACCGGATCGAAACCACCTCCGGCATTGTCACCGCAACCCTCTCCGAGGATCATTCGGTGTCCGTTGCCAACATCCCCTCCTATCGCTACGCCGAAGCCACCACCGTCGAAGTCCCCGACTACGGCCCCGTCACCGGCGACATCGCTTGGGGAGGCAACTGGTTCTTCCTCATCTCCGACCAAGGCCCCGCCGTCCGATACGAAAACATCGATGCTCTCACCGATTTCACGTCAGCCGTCCGCAACGCACTCGAAATCCAGGGAATCACCGGAGCAAACGGCGAAGAAATCGATCACATCGAATGCTTCGCTCCCCCCGCTTCCGGCATCGCCGCCAACTCCCAAAACTTCGTCCTCTGTCCCGGCAAAGCTTATGACCGCTCTCCTTGTGGCACCGGAACCAGCGCCAAAATCGCTTGCCTCGCCGCCAGCGGCACCCTTGCTGAAGGCGAAACTTGGCAACAGGCCAGCATCATCGGCACCATTTTTAATGGTTCCTTCCAATCCCTCCCCGATTCTGAAAAAATCACTCCGATCGTCACCGGTCGAGCCTTCGTAAACGGCGAAACCACTCTCGTTCTCAATCCCGACGATCCTTTCCAACACGGCATTAACTTCTAAAACTTCCTACTATGACACTCACCGGACATTCCTTCCTCGGCTCAAAACGCGCCCCCGACACCTCGCAAACCTTCCACGTTTCCAATCCCGCCACCGGCGAACAATTGGAACCCGCCTTCCATTCGGCTTCAAAGGAAGACCTCGTAAAGGCCATCTCCCTCGCCTCCTCCGCCTTCCCAGCCTACTCATCCATTTCTCCCGAAACACGCGCCGCTTTCCTCCGCACCATCGCCGAAAATATCGACACCCTCGGCTCTGAAATCACTCCGCGTATGATGGCCGAAACCGGCCTCCCCGAAGGTCGCTGCCAAGGCGAACGCGGCCGCACCGTCGGCCAGCTCCGCATGTTCGCCGACCTCATCGAAGAAGGCTCATGGGTTGATGCCCGCATCGAAACCGCCCAGCCGGACCGCTCTCCCATCCCCAAACCCGACCTCCGCTCCATGCGCCGCCCGCTCGGCCCAGTCGCCGTCTTCTGCGCTTCAAACTTCCCCCTCGCCTTCTCCGTAGCCGGAGGTGACACCGCCAGCGCCCTCGCCGCCGGCTGCCCTGTCATCGTCCGCGCCCACGCCGCCCACGCCGGAACTGCCGAAATCGTCGCCAGCGCCATCCAGGCCGCCGTCGCCGAATGTGATATGCCCGAAGGCACCTTCTCAATGATCTATGATGCCGACATTGACCTTGGCACCGCCCTCATCAAGAACCCCGGCATCAAAGCCGTCGGCTTCACCGGTTCCCGTGCCGGCGGACGCGCCCTCATGGACGCCGCCGCCGCCCGGCCCGAGCCCATCCCTGTCTTCGCCGAGATGAGCTCGGTCAATCCCATCTTTATCCTCCCCGGAGCCATGGCCGAACGTGGTGAAACCATTGCCCAGGGCCTCGTCGGTTCCGTCACTCTTGGCGCGGGTCAATTCTGCACCTGCCCTGGCCTCGTCTTCGCCGGAGTATCAGATAACTTCAAAACCACCCTCAAAAACGGCTTCTCCGAAGTCGCCGCCGCCACCATGCTTCACGCGGGCATCCATCAAAACTACACCAAGGGTCTCACCAAACTTCAAAGCCAACCCGGCGTCGAAACCATCGAACAAGTCGACTCCTCCAAAGGCAACAATGCCGGAGCCACCATCCTCAAGGCTTCCGCATCCACCTTCATCGCAAACCCCGCCCTCAACGAGGAAATCTTCGGCCCTTCTTCCCTCGTCATCGAGTGTGGATCAAAAGAAGACATGCTCGCTGCAGCAACTCAACTCGAAGGCCAGCTCACCGCCACCGTCCACGGCACCGACGAAGAACTCGCCCAAGCCGGAGACCTTCTCCAAACCCTCGAACAAAAAGCCGGCCGTCTCATTATCAACAGCTTCCCTACCGGAGTCGAAGTCAACTCCTCCATGGTCCACGGCGGCCCCTACCCAGCCACCTCGGATGGTGCCAGCACCTCCGTCGGAACCGGAGCCATCCTCCGCTACACCCGCCCGGTCAGCTGGCAAGATTTCCCCGAGTCAATGCTTCCCGACGAACTCAAGATTTCCAACCCCCGCAACATCTCCCGCCTCATCAATGGCTCCCCTGAATGCTAGTGGTGTCGCAAAATCCAAAAGCTTGCGACCAACCTAGCGATCCACTTTTAGCCATTGGCTATTAGCCAAAAAACCAATCGCTAAGCACCAATCGCGGGGTCTCACCACCACCTTCCAACTCCCACCCAACCCTCCCATGCCTCAAGACATCCTCATCGTCGGTGGCGGAGTTGTCGGTCTCTCCACTGCCCACTACCTCGCCCAATCCGGCCACGCCGTCCGCATCATCGAGCGCGATGACTCCCACTCCCGCAGTTGCTCCGAGGGCAACGCCGGCATGATCGTTCCCTCCCACTTCATTCCCCTCGCCGCCCCCGGCGTCATCACCCAGGGCCTGAAATGGATGATCAACCCCAAGAGCCCCTTCTTTCTCCGCCCCCGCCTCTCCCCGTCCCTCGCTCGCTGGATCTGGCTCTTTGCCAAACACTCCACCAAAAAACACGTCGCCAACACCCAGGAACTCCTTCGCGACCTCTCGCTCGAAAGCCGCCGCCTCCACGTCGAACTCTCCGAACAAGAAAACTTTCCTCTCGCCCAAAAAGGCCTCCTTATGCTCTGCCAGTCCGAGGCCGGACTCGAAGAAGAAGCCGAAGTCGCCGAACACGCCCACCAACTCGGCCTCCAAGCCGAAGTCTGTGACCCCACCCGCCTCAAGGAACTCGAACCCAACGCCCAAATTGAAGCCAAAGGCGGCGTCTGGTGGCCTCAGGATTGTCACCTCTCTCCTCAGAAATTCATCACCGCCCTCCGTAACTCCATCGAAAAAAATGGAGGGGAATTCATCATCGACGAAGTCACCAAACTCACTGCCGCCAACGGCAAAGTCGAAAGCGTCACCACCAAATCCGGAAAAACCCACCAAGCCGAAACCATCATCCTCGCAGGCGGAATCGACACCACCGACCTCGCCCAACAAATCGGTCTCAGCCTCCCCATGCAAGGCGGCAAAGGTTACTCCGTCACCCTTCCAACGCCTAAAGCCAACCCTCTCCTCTGCTCCCTCCTCAAAGAAGGACGTGTCGCCGTCACCCCCATGGGCGACACCCTCCGCATCGCCGGCACCATGGAAATCTGCGGTAAAGACACCTCCATCAGCAAAGCCCGCCTCCAGGGTGTTATCGAAGCCTTTTGCAAATTCTACACCCAATACCAACCCTCCGACTTCGCAGACCTTACCACCTGGGTCGGCCTCCGTCCCTGCTCCCCCGACGGCCTCCCCTACCTCGGACGCGCCCCAAAACAAAACAACCTCATCATCGCCACCGGCCATGCCATGATGGGGCTCTCCCTCGCCCCCGTCACCGGCAAACTCGTCGCCAATTTGGTTGCCGGAGACGAAGCAATCGTCAGCCTCGATCAGCTTGCTCCTGGAAGATTCTGATTGAACTCCTTTAAGATGCGGAACCAGTGCTGTCGCAGACATCTCCATTGACCATTCCGAATGGCAACACGCCACAGCCCAACTTCAAAACATTCTCACCAGAGATCCAAGTCGCCACAAATACGCATAAAACAAATCTTACTCACGGAAACACTGACAGCTTTAATCTGTCAGCGTTCAAAAACTCATACCATCCAGGGTGCCAATTCCCGCTGCAGGGCGACATTCAGCGTCGCGTGGAACTCCTCAGGAAGTTCAATTGTGACCCGCTTTCCAGCTCCACTTTGAATGTGTAACACGACCGGAACTTCCCCGGGATATTCAGCAAGAATGCCTTTGATTCGATGAAGATCATCAGGAGTATTTCGTCCTGTCCACAACGTCAATTCGACGAATCCATTCTTCTTCACTCGCTTCTCTTTCAACTCACGAATCTGCGATCCCGTCAAACGGAGTTGCTCGGTCCGGTCGTCAACCGTCACTTGTGCTTTTAATTGAATCACTTTCCCCGCCATCATTAACCCCGCATCGCGTGCCGGAAGGTAACTCTCGCTCCAGCAAACCATTTCCCGGTCGCCGGTAAAGTCCTGGATCACAACTACCCCGAAAGGCTTTCCAGTCTTGGTGACTTTGTGCTCCACACTTCGAATCATTCCGGCGAAAGGGAATCGAGCCCTCTTGTCGCTGAGGTCCACTTCATCAAGCAGGCCTAATTTAATAAATCGATCCGAGTCTACCACTCCACGAAATTTATCGAGAGGATGTCCGGTCACATAAAACCCCAGAAGCTCCTTCTCATGCTCCAGCCGTTCGTCCTTTGTCCACTCTTCTGGAGCTGGAGAATCCGCTGTCACCGGAGGAGGCACGGCAAACTCCATCGCATCAAAAAGCCCACCCTGTCCCGAAGCCCGATCTTTCTGGGCATTGCTGGCACTGGCCACCACCTTCTCAACACGCTCCGTCATTCCCGCCCGGGTCTCTCCGGTCCAATCCATAGCACCTGCCTTGATAAGATTCTCCAGGATCCGCTTGTTGATGACTTTGGAATCAAGACGATTGCAAAAATCATCCAAGGATTCAAATTCCCCATTTTCCTCGCGCTCCTTGATCGCCATCGCCATGGCAGCGGCACCCACGTTTTTAATGGCCGAAAGCCCGTAACGGATTCCCTGCTTCCCTCCCAAGATCTCCTCGGGTGCGAAGCGAAGCTTCGATTGGTTCAGGTTCGGTGGCAGAATTTCGAATCCCATCCGGAAACATTCGTTCACAAAAACGCTGATCTTGTCCGTGTTAGTAATTTCGTTTGAGAGAAGAGCCGACATAAACTCGATCGGATGATTAGCCTTCAGGAATCCCGTCCAATACGAGATGAAGCCGTAACACGCCGAGTGTGATTTGTTGAAACCGTATCCCGCAAAGCCCGCGATCTTGTCAAAAATCAAGTTGGCATTGCGCTCGTCGATTTGGTTCATCTTGAAGGCCCCCTCCACGAAGATCTCCCGCTGTTTCGCCATCTCGGACGGCTTCTTCTTGCCCATCGCGCGACGGAGAATATCGGCGCCCCCAAGAGTATAACCCGCGAGCATTTTCGCAGCATTCTGCACCTGCTCCTGATAAATCATCACCCCATAGGTGTCTCCGCAAATTTCCTCAAGAAGTGGGTGCTCATACTTCGGCTGGCTGCGACCTTCTTTCACCTCAATCATCTGGTCGATGTACTGCATCGCCCCCGGTCGATAGAGCGCGAGCAGGTCAATGATATCCTCAATCCGGTTAATCCCGTACTTCCGGCAAGTCTCCACCATTCCGCCACTCTCCAACTGGAAGACACCCATCGTCTCTCCGGCGTTGAGCATTTTAAAGGTTGGACCATCCTCAAGTGAAATTTCGTAGATATCAAAATCCGGTGTGTGAGTGCGGATGGAATCAATGGCCTCCTGAATCACCGTCATGTTTTTTAGGCCGAGGAAGTCCATTTTTAGCAGGCCAACATCGGTAATGGCACTCATGTCATACTGGGTCACCACTTCCCCCTCGTTTCCACGCGTCAGTGGCACGTGTTCATCGAGCGGACGATCTCCAATCACCACTCCGGCCGCGTGCACCCCGACATTTCGGCTCATCCCCTCCAGCTTGAGGGCATACTCCCACATCTCCTGGTAGGTTGAACTACTCTCGATCTTCTCGCGCAGCTCAGCCTTCTCCTCATACTCCTTCGCCAACTTCACCCCCGGCTTGGCCTCGATCATTTTGGAAATTTGATCGGCCTCCCCGTAGCTGATCCCCATGACCCGCGCCACGTCACGAATGACCGACTTGGCCCCCATCTTACCGTAAGTGATAATGTGCGCGACGTTTCGCTCACCATACTTGCGGCGAACATACTCAATCACCTCGGGGCGTCGCGTCTGGCAAAAGTCAATATCGACATCGGGGGGTGAAACACGCTCCGGGTTCAAGAATCGTTCAAAGAGCAATCCAAAACGCATCGGACAAATATCTGTTATCCCCATCGTGTAGGACACCAGCGAGCCCGCAGCCGAACCCCGCCCGGGGCCGACCGGGATATTTTGATCCTTAGCCCAGTTAATGAAGTCGGCCGTAATCAGGAAGTACGAAGCGAACTTGAGTTGAATAATAATTTCCATCTCATACTCGAGACGATCGATCAACTCCTGATCCTTAGCCTTCTCCACTCCATATCGCACCTCCAGTCCTTCAAAGCAAAGCTTCCTGAAATGATCATTGGGCAAGGAACCATCATCGGGCTTGTATTCCGGATACTTTTCCGACGAAGTGGGATCGAGAATAAACTCCACATTACAGCGTTCCGCGATCTCCAAGGTCGCATCACAAGCACCCGGATAATCTGCAAAGAGAGCACGCATTTCCCCGGGAGTCTTAAAATACACCTCAGGAGTATAGTGCATACGATTCTCATCAATCAGAAGCCGACTGGTCCCGATACAAATCATGACGTCATGCGCCTCATGATCCTCCCTGTTCAGGAAATGCACATCATTCGCCGCCACCAACTTAAGTTCCATCTTCTCCGCAAACTTCACTAGCGTATCACGGATTTTGGCCTGCTGCTCCATCCCGTGATTGTGAATCTCAAGGTAGAGATTCTCCTTCCCGTAAATATCCAGAAGCTCTTGCGCGGTCTCCCACGCTTTATCTTCCTGATCCTGAAGAATCCACTCATTGATCGGTCCCGAAATACAACCCGACAGACAGATGATTCCCTCGGAATACTCCCGCAAAATCTCACGATCTACCCGCGGCTTGCCATACCACATTCCTTCAAGATGGCCTTTCGAAACCAGTTTCTGCAGGTTGCCCCAACCCACGTTATTCTCGGCAAGGAGCGTCATGTGACAGGCCCGCTTGCGGCCGGGAATCTCCTCCCGTTTTTCGATGGACTCGGGAGCGAGGTAGATTTCGCACCCCATGACCGGCTTCACCCCGACCTCGTGACAGGCTTTGTAAAAGCTAATTGCTCCATACAGATTACCATGATCGGTCATCGCCACCGCGGGCATTCCCAACTCCTTGGCCCGCTCCGCCACATCCTTCGTCCGGCATGCTCCGTCGAGCGTGGAATACTCGGTGTGAAGGTGGAGGTGGACAAACGAATCGGACATCGGACAAACTCTGCCCCGAGGAGGGCGGTTTTCAAATCCCGAACTGCAGGCTGGGTCATTTTCGGTGTGAATAAGTAGGCCCGGTCTTTCTAATTCCC
>TARA_B110000914_G_scaffold100822_1_pt1 | contig 16706 bp, 9 predicted proteins | sample TARA_B110000914 | Tara Oceans TARA_B110000914 (sample SAMEA4397983) | marine metagenome | biome: Polar Biome; feature: [MES] marine water layer (ENVO:01000295) within the mesopelagic zone...; material: water (ENVO:00002006), including particulate matter (ENVO:01000060) such as......
GCCCCCTGCCCTGTCCATAAACTCGAAGAAGAAATTCGTCAGGAAACCGGCTTCGTCGACCTCTACCACGAACTCGAATTCTTCGGTCGATGCCCTAAATGCGCTGGATAGAGAATGGTCAGACTGCCCAAAAATCGCCGACCCCCTGCCCTTGCGGAGCATGCCTTTTACGGGCAACGCGCGGAGGGTCTCTCTCCCTCTCCATAGGCTTACTCTCCGGGAACAGTTCCGCATCCAGGCAAGAGAACCTCACGAGGCTTTGCTCCATCACCGGGGCCGACTATTCCTCGGGTTTCGAGGATATCAATCATCCTTGCGGCACGGGTGTAGCCGAGTCTGAGACGGCGTTGCAGGAGCGAGGTGCTCGCTTTGCCTTCGGCACGGAGAACTTCGATACAGCGCTCGAGGGTTTCCTCGTCGGCATCTGAGACATCGCCCTCTCTCCCATCGCCTCCTGAGCCACCACTTTCGATGACTTTCTGGATACTCTCTTCAAACTTTTGCTCACTCTGATTCGCGCAGAAGTTCACGATTTGCTCGACCTCTTCATCCGAGACAAAGGCACCCTGCGCGCGCTCCAGCTTTGCGGAACCCGGAGGCAGGAAGAGCATGTCGCCCTTGCCCACCAACTTCTCAGCACCTTTGTTATCGAGGATCACGCGACTATCGAGTGACGAGGAAACCTGGAAGGCAATCCGGCTAGGAATGTTCGCCTTGATAATGCCCGTGACGACATCGGCCCGGGGAGTCTGGGTCGCCACAATGAGATGAATACCAGCAGCACGAGCCTTCTGCGCAATCCGTGCAATCGCTCCTTCCACATCCGCCGGAGCGGTCTGCATCAAGTCGGCGAGCTCATCAATGATGACTACTATGTAAGGAAAACGATCAGGCACTTCGAGCTCGTCTTCACGGACCTCGTCATCTTCGGAAGCGATGGGACCAATGTCGCCATCTTCGAAGGCCTTGGCCATCGACTCGATTGCTTCTTCATCCACGATGGACGCCAAATCTTCTTGCTCTTCCTCGGTGATCACTTCCTCCTCGGGACGGACCCGGGCATTGAAACTATCAAAATTTCTCACTCCGAGTTTCGCGAAAATCTTATAGCGACGTTCCATCTCATTGACGCACCAATTCAGAGCACCCACCACTCGCTTGGGATCGGTCACCACGGGCACAACCAAGTGTGGTAATTTTGCATAAACCTGCATCTCAACCACCTTCGGGTCGATCATGATAAAGCGGAGTTCATCCGGGCCAAACTTGTAGAGAATACTCGTAATGATGGAGTTGATACAAACTGACTTACCCGCACCCGTGGCACCCGCTACGAGACAGTGAGGCATCGCTGCGAGGTCGCCGACGACAGTATTGCCATAAACATCCTTACCGAGGGCGAGAGGGATCTTGCGCTTGGAACTGCGGAAGACTTCGTCCTGTAAAAGTTCGCGAAGAGCGACCGCGACACGGTTGTCGTTGGCAATCTCAATCCCCACCGTGTCTTTGCCAGGAATTGGCGCGAGAATATTAATGCGCTCTGCTTTCGTGGCACGAGCAAGGTCGGCCTCAAGCTGGGTGATCCGGCTCACGCGCAGACCAATTGCAGGGTATATCTCATAGCGCGTGATCGTTGGCCCACGGGTAATATCCCCAGCGGTGACCTCGACACCAAAGGCGCGACAGGTCTCGATGATCGTCGTCTGGGTCGCGAGAAGTTCTTCACTGAAGTCCTCCGGTTCAGCTTCATCTTCGTCAAATTCAAGGAGATCAAAACCAGGCAATTCGTAATCTTCAAACCCCTCGGTACTTAAACCCGTGTGCGTTGGCTTCTTACGCTCAAAAGGACGGGCCCCTGCAATCGGAGTCGTCCTCTTTTGCGAAGAATCAATAATCTGTGGAGTGGGGGTCTCCCGAAGAGGAAGAACGGCCTGACCATCTTCTTCAACACCAACCACCTCCTTGGAAACCAGCTCATCTTCTTTCTTGCTTTTCCTGCCTGCTTTCTTCTTAGCCGTTGCCACCAGATCCACCTTTCCGGACCGGTTCGCGCGCCACTCCTGATAGCACTCACGACTCGATTGATACGATGAACGAACAAAAGCCACCGGATGCCATCCCGTCAGAAGGATCAAACTCGCAAGATAAACGCCGATCAAAATAATCGCAGACCCCACCTGCCCCAAAAGACTGGTGAAGAGATGCTGTCCCAATCCCTCGCCAATCACCCCACCCGACCAACTTCCAAAATGCACCCCCTTGAAGAGCCCAAGCACATTGAAAAGTGACGCGCTCGCTAACATGAGCACTCCAAAACCTATCATGGTCCGCACCCCCAGACGACTCTTGAACCAAGCCACGGCAATTCCCAACCAGATTGTTCCCGCTGCGACCAGATAAGCGGCCGCTCCAAAAAGACCAATAAACACCAACCCGATCAAGGCCCCGATTGGCCCAATGAGATTTCTGGTATCTCCATCCACCGCCCCTTCAGGCGCAAAGCTTCCAACCACGACCCAATCCACAAAATCCACCGGAGTGAATCTCAGTAAAGAGCAAAACAGCAAAAGCCCCACCAGGATTAAAGCAATCCCGACCACTTCCTGGCCACCCTCTCTCTCCAACACCGCGTGCTGCTTCCTCGGCTTATTCTGCTTGGCCATGATCGTAAATCAGGAGCGACACCTCCCCTGAGGGGGAAATGTCTCACAAAGCAAGGTATTGAGGCAAGTATGAACTTTAAAGACCGTTCATAGTTATGAAAACTAAAATAATGCGCCCCTAATGCGTGCTTGCCTGCCTTCTCAGGTCCCGCCAGCCTTCAAGAAATGGAACCTCTTACGTTTCACCCCCTCTATATGACCCGAGTCTGGGGAGGTCGCTCCCTTGAATCGGTTTATCAACGCGAACTCCCAGACAGCCAACCCTACGGTGAATCTTGGGAAATCACCGACCGCGAGGAAGAACAGTCTCTCGTTTCTTCAGGTCAATTCGCGGGAAAGACGCTACATGATCTTTGGACATCCCACCGCGAGGAGGTCTTCGGAGAAGATCTCACCGGCGACCGCTTCCCCCTTCTCATCAAAATCCTCGACGCCCGCGATGATCTCTCCATCCAGGTTCACCCTCCTCAGAAAATTGCCTCCGATCTCGGAGGCGACCCCAAAACCGAAATGTGGTATATCGCCGACCGCGATCCCGGAGCCAAGCTCTACATCGGTCTTAAAAATGGTGCCACACGAGCGACTTTCGAAAACTCCCTGATCGACGGAACGGTCAAAGAGCAAGTCCACGCCGTGAGCCCTCAACCCGGCGACTCCATCTTCATCCCCTCCGGGAGACTTCACGCCATCGGAGCGGGATTCCTCATCTACGAGATCCAGCAAAACTCTGATACCACCTACCGTGTCTTCGACTGGAATCGCATGGGCCTTGACGGCACACCTCGCGATCTCCACATCAAGGAATCGATGGCATCCATCGACTTCGACGATTTCGAGCCTGGCATGGACGCCCCACAGGGTGACACCCTCGCCTCCTGCGAATATTTCGTCATCGATCAACTCGAACTCAGGGCCGGTGATAAAATTAGAAACAAAAACGACCGCTTCTCCATCATCACCGTCGTTTCCGGCGAGCTCACCTTTGAAAAAGACCGCCTCTTCCAAACCGGAGATTTCTTCATCCTCCCCAGAGGAGCCGGCGAACTAGTTGCCTCGAACCAAACCAGAATCTTACAGACCTATCTCCCAATTTTGTGACCACCTTCCACATTTTCATTCTTTTCGTCCTCATCCAGTCCTGTGCTCTCGCCAAGCTCACTCTGAGCTGGGAGAACAACATCCTCACTCTTCACGCTCCCCACGTTCCTGGAGGAAAAATCGAGACCTGGTATCTCGAGGCCTATTGTAAACCGGGCTCAAGCGACCGCGATTGGAATCAAACCCTCATCCCGCACCAAACCAAACTCGTTTCGGCAACTCCGAAGAAAATCGAACTCCGCTGCACCCTCTCCGATGGCGTCACCGTCGATCATTTCATCACGTCTGACGACGACTCGGTCACATTCACCCTGACCGCCCACAACCCAACCTTAAAAGCATCGCAAGCACACTGGGCCCAACCCTGCACTCGTGTCGGTCCATTTACCGGAACGAACAAAGATGCCGACAAATACACCTACCTTCCCAAAAGTTTCATCTTCCTCGACGGAAAGCAAACTTTCCTCCCCACCAGGAACTGGGTCACCCAGGCCCGATACATCCCGGGGCAGGTCTGGTGTCCCTGTCATGTCGATCGAAACGACGTCAACCCGCGCCCTCTCTCTCCCGATGTTCCCTCAAACGGACTCATTGGCTGTGTCAGCGCCGACAACAAATGGCTCTTTGCCACCGCCTGGGAACCCTACCAGGAACTCTTCCAAGGCATCATTCGCTGCATCCATTCCGACTTTCGTATCGGCGGCCTCGCTTCTGGCGAAACAAAAACCATTCGAGGAAAGTTCTATCTCCTCAAAAACGATCCCGCCGAGCTCCTTCTCCGTTATCAGCATGACTTTCCCTTCCAGTCCCGTGATCAGAAAACCCTCACCCCTCCCGCTACCACCGAGGGCCCAGCCACCCCCGGCAAACGAATCTCCATCACTTTAGAAAAATTCAAAGGCACCGACGTCCACCACACCCTCTACCTTCCCTCCGATTGGGACCCGGCTTGGGGCGGGAAGAACCTCCGCTATCCCCTCATCGTCGAATACTCCGGCAACAAGTTCCTCGCCTCCGGCTCAACAGGAAGGATCAAAGACTCGGCCCTTGGCTTCGGTCTCACCGGCGGACGGGCTGCCTGGCTTAACCTTCCCTTCATCAGCCCGGACGGAAAAAAGAATCAACTTACTTGGTGGGGCGACAAAGAAGCCACCATTGCTTACGCCAAAAAAATCGTCCCTAAAATCATTGCAGAGTATGGCATCGACCCAAACCAAGTGATCCTCTGTGGTTTTTCCCGGGGGGCTATCGCAGTGAACCACATCGGACTTCATGATGATGAAATCGCAAAACTCTGGTCCGCTTTTGTCACCCACGACCATTATGACGGAGAACGTGAATGGAGTGGCACCTCATGGGGTAGCCCTTTGGCAGCTTATCGAAAATCCTCAGCCGAACGGCTTGCGCGCATCAAGGGCCGCCCCGTCCTCATCTGCCAAAACCCCCATCCCTTCCTCATCCGCGACTACCTCAAAACTCAAACCAAACTCGACAACTTCACTTTCCTCCCCATCGACACCCGAGCCATCCTTGGGAAGTCCGTCCCCCATCCCCATACCGACCGATGGCCCCTCGTCCCCAGCGAAACCCGCCATCAGGCATGGCGCTGGATCGACAAAGTTCTTCGCCATTGATCGCTTTTCCATCCTTCCTTAAGTCAGGATATTTTTGATCACTTTCACTCCACCTTCCACCCCAGTCAGTCTCATATCGAGCCCTTGGAACTTGTAGCTGAACTTCTCATGATTGATTCCCAACAAGTGCAGCATTGTCGCATGAAGATCATGAACCGTCACCACATCCTGCACCGCGTTGTAGCCGAAGTCGTCAGTCGCGCCATGAGTCACTCCGCCTTTGATTCCCCCGCCCGCCATCCAGAGTGAAAACCCTTTGATGTGGTGATCCCGGCCTGGATTCTTTCCTCCTCCCTGCGACATCGGAGTCCGTCCAAATTCCCCGCCCCAAATGACCAGCGTATCTTCCAGCATTCCTCGCTGTTTTAAATCATTCACCAAGGCCCAACTCGCCTGATCAACTAGTTTCGCAGTGGTCGCCACTCCGTTTTTCACCCCGCCGTGGTGGTCCCACCCCCGGTGATAAAGCTGGATAAAGCGCACTCCCCGCTCGGCGAGTCGACGCGCCAAAAGGCAATTACTTGCAAACGACCCATCACCCGGAGTCGCCCCATACATCTCAAGAGTCTCCTTGGATTCCCCTTTCAAATCAACCAACTCGGGAACACTCGCCTGCATTCGGAAGGCCATCTCATACTGGGAAATCTTCGTTGCGATCTCGGGATCATCCACCAGTCCATTCCGAATCGTATTGAGCCCGTTCACCGCATCGATCACCTGCCGTTGATCAGCACGCCCCACTCCCTTCGGATTCCCCACGTAGAGCACCGGATCCCCCTTTGAATGGAAGTGGACCCCTTGATACTTACTGGGCAGAAATCCACTGTGCCATTGCCGCGAAGCAATCGGCTGGCTTTGACCTCCCCCGACCGAACTCAGAACAACATACCCCGGTAAATCTTTTGTCTCACTTCCCAGTCCATACTGGATCCAGGACCCCATGCAGGGGCGCCCCGAAATCTGGGTCCCGCAATTCATAAAGGTATGCGCCGGATCATGATTGATCTGCTTGGTCGTCATTGACCGTACAATCGCAATATCATCAGCCATCTTACCAATGAAAGGAAGTTGCGACGAAATTTCCTGCCCCGATTGTCCCTGCTTGATAAAATCCCACTGTGGGCCGAGACACTTCAAGGCCTTATTCCCTTGCAACTGCGCAATTGGCTGACCCTTTGTAATCGACTCTGGCATCGCCTGACCGTGCATCTTTGCCAAAGTGGGTTTGTGATCGAGGGTCTCCAGATGGGAAGGCCCGCCCGCCATACACAGAAAAATCACCCTCTTCGCCTTCGGTGATCCTGCCATCTTGATTCCTTCCGGGATATTCCCCGCGAGAAGCTGCCGCTGCAGTGCCAACGCCCCGATCCCCACCGTGGATCGATTTAAAAAAGTCCGTCTGTTTGTCATCTCAATCATGGTTTCTAAAATCTCGAAGTCGTTTCGTAAGCATTCAAAATCACTCGTCCGACCTGTCCCCAGGCAGCCGCTTCTTCCGGAGAAACACCATCTGGAACTGCCTGTTCCCCGGTGGTCAAAAAGGCCTTCGCACCCTCGGGATCATCTGTGAATTTCTTCTTTTGCGCCGCGAAAACCTTCTCCAGTAAATCAACCTCCTCTTGCGCTCCTTCGCGTGCGAATGCCTCCAGCATCCCCCACTCGATCTTTGCCCTCACACCTCCTTCGTGTTCGGCCATTCTCGCTCCGAAAACGCGCGCCGCCTCCACAAAAATCGGATCGTTCAACATCGCCAAAGCCTGCTGGGGAATGTTTGAGCGCGCACGTTCAGCAGTGCACTCCTCACGACTTGGCGCATCGAATGCCACCATCGAAGGATGCGGGAAGGTCCGGCACCAATAGGTGTATACGCTTCGTCGGTAAAGATCCCTACCATCGCTTTGCTTCCAGATCTTCTTCGGGAAATTCAAGTGCTGCCAGAAACCCGCCGGCTGATAGGGCTTCACACTTGCTCCACCGATCTTCTCGTCATTCAAAATCCCAGCAATATTGAGCGCTGCATCGCGAACAAATTCCGCCTCCACCCGCCAACGCCCCTGCCGGGCAATCAGATCATTTGCAGGATCCTTCTCGCGAAGAAAGGAGCTCACCTCCGATTTCTGCTTGTAGGTCTCGCTCGTCACAATCTTCTTCACCATTCGCTTAAAATCCCAATCGCCTTCGCGGAAGTCAACGGCGAGCCAGTCGAGCAGTTCAGGATGGGACGGCACCTCGCCCTGGCCTCCAAGATCAGTCACGTTGGACGAAAGTCCCCGCCCGAAGTAGAGGCGCCACAAACGGTTCATCGTTGATCGCGCAGTAAGCGGGTTTTTCTCGTGTAAGATCCACTTCGCCAAATCGAGTCGGGTCGCCCGTCCTTCGACCTTCCAGATTTCTTTCTGAAGAAACTTCGGAACCGCCGGTTGCACCACCTCGCCCGAATCATCCATCCAATTGCCACGTGATAAAACCCGCGTCATACGCGGCTTCGGAAGAGCTTCCGATACCAACATCTTTCTAATCTCTCCTTTGATCTTTTTCAGCTCTGCTTCGAGAGAGCTTATTTTGGCCTTTTGGGCCACCACCTCAGGCGCAACTTTTAGATAGTAGTCTGCAAGCTGACGCTCTTGCCCAGGATTCGGCTTGGCCGCCAGAAATGCTTCGACCACTTCTGGCGATGGCCCCAGGGGATCTTCCAAACCGGCATTGTTAATACCAGTCGCCGAAACTCCGAATCTCGCAATAGTATGCCCCACATAAATCGACTGAAAGCGCATGATCACTTCAAGATGCTCCCCTGCCTTGAGTTCCACAGGCTTTGTTAAAAAGAAGGCAATCCTTCTCGTTCCTTTACGTCCTTCCGGCTTATCGGCGCCCACGGCCCATCCGGTATCCTGTTTCCCATCAATCGCGTTTTTCGCAGGATACTCACTCTGCTCCACATCAGCTTTCGCTTGAGAAATCTTGAGCGCCTTCCCTCCCATTTTCACTTCAATCCCGGTGAGAACAAAGTTCCCGTTGGCGCGCGAGAATCCACCTTTAACCGGGAAGCCTTTGTCTGTATGAGCGTCGATCTTGATTCCCGACACCTTCCCTGGTGAAGCGACCTTAAATGAGTAACTCGCTTTGGCGGGAACCTTCCCACCCTCCAGAACCGTCCCATCTTCTTGCACTTTCAAGGTCGTTCCTACCGGTGCTTTCAAGTCGCTCAGTTCAACAGGACGCCAAGCCGTGTTTTTCATTTCACCTTGAGCAAGCCAACGCTTTTCACCCTCTTCAACCTTCGCTCGGAACGCCGCGTCATTCTTCAAGAGAATCTCAACCTGATTTCCCTCGATTAATTTCGTGAGTTCGGTAATTCGACGCTGTTCTTCCGGAGTTGGAACCGAGAGATTTGGATGCCGCCTCCCAATCCCAGCCTCCTTGATATCATCAAAGAAGGCCGCCATCGAATAAAAGTCATGCGCCGTAAACGGATCATATTTGTGATCGTGGCACTGGGCACAACCGAGCGTCGACCCCAGCCACACCTCGGAAACATTTCGCACTCGATCCGCAGCATAAATGGCACGGTATTCCTTTTCCTGCGCCCCTCCTTCTTCAGTCGTCTGAAGCAGACGATTATACCCCGATGCCGCCTTCTGCTTCAAAGTCGCATTTGGAAGAAGGTCACCAGCCAGCTGTTCGATCGTAAAGTCACTGAACGGCTTGTTCTCATTGAAGGCCGAGATCACATAATCCCGGTAAGGTGACACCTCCATCCCATTGTCACTATGATACCCGATCGTGTCGGAATACCGGACCAAATCCAGCCACCAAACGGCCATCCGCTCGCCATACTTAGGGTCCGCCAAAAAACGATCAACCAGATTTCCCCACGCTTCAGGCGACTGATCGTTCAAAAACGACTGAGTTTCTTCACTCGCAGGTGGCACTCCACGCAGGTCCCAAGAAAGTCGGCGTATCAAAATCTCCTTACCCGCTGTCGCACTCCCCTTCACACCCGCTGAGTCCCACCTCTTGTTGACGAAATAATCAACTTCCTTCCCACCGGGAGCCTCCTCTTTTTCAAGAGCCTGATACGACCAATGCTCCTCATACTCGGCCCCCTGCTCGATCCACTTCTTGAGAATCTCAATCTCCCCAGGGCTCAACGTCTTGTGTGACTTGGGAGGAGGCATCATCTCCTTCTTCTTTTTACTAATGATTTTTAAATAAAGTTCCGACTCCTTTACCTTACCCGGAACAACTGCGGCATATCCGCCGAGATCCTGATAAGCTTCCTCCGGCAAATCCAACCGTAAATCCGACTCCCGCGTCTTGGGATCGGTTCCGTGACAAAAGAAACACTTATCCGAGAGAATCGGACGAACTTCTCTCTGAAAGTCCACCTTGTCCTCCACAGAATAAGCCAGAGTCGTCGATAAAAGTACAATCCACGCGATTTTCACAACCATCACTACGGAAGCTCTCCGACAACTTCTCAGATTCTGAGGAAAAAACTGTGTTAATTCATTCGCCCCTCTCACGAGGAATCCAGAAAAAGACGACGCTTCCACCACAAAAATCGCAGGCCATTCCCTCATACAACCCGGGAGATTTCAGGAGTCCAAAGCCCTGGGACAACGACATCCACCTTTCCAGCCCAGGATCTTTCGGTGATGATTGGGCGATCCGGATCGCACCAGAGTCCTCTGTCGACGTCGGTTACTCCTGACAACTGCGCGAGAATAGCGTAGGTGACATGATGCCCCCCGCCTGCCCCACCCTTCCAACTTCCATCACATGATTGTGACCGGCAATGCAGAGATCCACTCCGTGTTTCACGAGAGTGTCGTGAATTTCTCGCCTCACAAAATCTTGATGACAGGAGGCGCGACCACTCGATTGAATGGGGTGATGACCGATCATGATCTCCCCCCTCGAATCCGATTATGAGAGCATCTGGTCAAGCTTCGATAGCGGAGGAATAGCCTTGGAATTGTCATGCCCCGTTAGCTATCAGCCTTCGGATGATAAGCGTGCTGGCAAAGAAGAGATTCATTGAGCAGATCTCTTCGCGCTTCGTTGCTTTTGCTCCGATGACGCCGCCTTAGCAGATTTGCGAGACTCCATTCCTGGACTCGCTACGCTCGCCCCGTCATTTCGTCTCGCAAATCCGCTAAGGGAGGCTAACAATTATAACCAGAGATCAGATAGCAAAAATCCCCACCTCAATATTCATTGAGTTCTTTGAATTCGCCCTTCGTAAATGAAAATCCCCCTTCACTTTTACCTTCTTGTTCTACCTCTTTCCGGCCAAATTCGGATCAACGAATTCATGGCTTCAAACACCCGCTCTGTTCCCGATATCACAGACTTTGAAGACTACCCGGATTGGATCGAACTTCACAATGAAGGAGCTGACTCAATCTCACTCGATGACTACTACTTGAGCGATAACTCCACGGATCCCTTTAAATGGGCCATTCCTGCTGGAGCAACCATTCCTGCCGGTGGATATCTCATGATTATTGCCGACGGCAACGATGCCGCACCGGGCGAAAGACACCCTCGCGGATACTGGCCATGGAAAAATTTCACAACCGAGAAATACCACACCAACTTCTCCCTTTCTGCCGATGGCGAAGAGGTTGTTCTCACCCAAACCACCGGCCAGACGAGTTCCACTTTCATCCCCGCCGGGGCCACGTGGAAGTATCTCGACGATGGCTCCTCACAGTCCACCCAATGGCGTGCCCGAACCTACAACGACGCCACCTGGGCCGGCGGCCCAGCACCTCTCGGATACGAAAACGGCGTCGCCACAACCATTTCCTTTGGCCCTGATGAAGATAACAAATACCCCGCCAGCTACTTCCGCAATTCCTTCAATGTCATTGATGCCAGCATTTACACTGGGATCACCCTTGAACTCCTCGTCGATGACGGAGCCGCCGTCTACCTCAACGGAGAAGAACTCTTCCGCCAAAACCTCCCTTCCGGACTTCTAACTTCCTCCACTTTTGCCCTCGGCTCCACCTCCAGTGAGACAAATTACACCTCCTACGACCTCCCTCCTTCCGCTCTCATCACGGGAGAAAATGTCCTCGTCGTTGAGGTCCACCAACACCGGCCTGGCAGCAGCGACTTGAGCTTCGATCTCTCGCTCGAAGCCTCGTCTTACATCGGCGTGACCCACATCGACTCGGTCAGCTACACCACCTCGGTCACCGACATCTCCTACGGCCGCGACGAAACCAACTCCGCCATCTGGCAACACTATGCCGAACCCACCCCCGGAGCTGCCAATCTCACCGAAATAGTCGCAGACATCCGCTTGGAAAGCCCCCCTGCACAGATCTCTCCTATTGCAGGGTTTTACACAGATCCGGAATCCGTCGTCCTTACCGCATCCGCTGGTAACATTCACTATACCCTGGATGGCAGCAATCCCACCAGCTCTTCTCCGATCTACTCCTCTCCCATCAACATCTCAGCAACCACGATTGTCCGGGCCCGCGTCTTCGAAGCCGGCAAAGTTCCGGGGGCGATTATTACCCAATCATACCTCTATGGCGAAACCTTCAACGGGCTCCCCATCATCTCACTTGTTGCTGATCCTGAGACCCTCTTCGGGGATGAGATCGGCATCTACGACAACGACCACGAGCCCTCCAGATCGGGAATGAATGAAGTTTACAAAGGCAAGGATGCTCCCGGCCATTTGGAGTTCTTTCCTCATGACGGAGCGGACCGCTTCTCAGTCAACGGAGGTATCCGTATTGGCGGAGAAAACAACTGGGGGAGTCACGAACAAAAAGCCCTCAACTTTTCTCTTCGTGGAAAATACGACGACGACAATCTTAAATACGATCTCTTTCCGGGCTCGGGGATCCCAAACCATTCCGCACTCACCCTCAGAGAAGGCGGAGACGACTGGGATGATGCCATGCTCCGCGACGGAATGTGGGCCACGATTGCCAAGGGATTCCTCAATGCCGAAACTACCGACTACCGGCCCTCCGTCGTTTTTCTCAATGGGGCCTATTGGGGCGTCTATAACATTCGTTCCCGCTGGACCCCTGAATGGATCTTCGAAAAATACGGGGTCAGCAACGGCGAATACGACCACGTGGGATATGGTCACTTCGCCAGCTCCTCCACCACTCTTGGGGTTCACGAAGGCGATACTGATGATTGGCAGGAGCTCCTCAATTTCATCGATGACAACGACATCGATACGCCTGCTGGCTGGGCCTTTGTGCAGTCGCGTGTTGATCTTGATAGCTTTATCGATTTTGTCGTCAGCGAAAGCTTTTCCAACAACACCAGCTGGCAGCACAATCGTGAATTCTGGAAAGCCCACACTCCCGGAAGCAAATGGAAGTGGTTCCTGCCCGATATGGACCGAACCTTCAAGCTATCGGGTATCAACTCAAATATCTTCGACTCCATCCTCCGTAACGACGCCCTCCTAGACCGCATCAAAAATCAACCTGAGTTCAAAGCTCGTCTCGCCCAACGCTACGCCGCTCACGTTTCCGCTACCTTTTCTCCCACCCGCATCGCCTCCATCGTTGAAACCCTCGGAGCACTCATCACGCCCGAACTCGAACGCCATGAAGCCATGTGGTCAGGCAGCATCGATGCCGAACAACAGGCGGTTGATATTCAAGAGATCAAGGACTACACCACCGAACGCGTGAGTGATGTTCACGATGAGATCTCCTCAGAGCTTCGTATTGGATCCTCAGTCAATATGTCTCTGGCCGTGACAGGATCTGGCGCCATTCATCTCGCGGGCATCCCGCTTGACCCCGGCGTGATCAAAATCTTTCCCGATCTTGACGCTGAACTCACCGCTGTTCCTGCTCCAGGTTTTCAGTTTGATTCCTGGTCAGGCATCACCGGTGATGCCACCACCATTCTGAACACCTCCGGAGCGATCTCCATCACCGCGAATTTTATTCCAGCTCTAGGGACAGTCGTTGGAGGAATCCTTGCCACAAATACTACTTTCACAATCACGGGCTCACCCTATACGATCGATGACGATCTCATCGTTCCCACCGGCATCACCCTCACCGTAGAGGCCGGAGTCACTATCAATGTGAAAACCGAACACCACCTTCGCGTGATGGGCACACTTAACATTCAGGGCACCTCCGGGAACGAAGTCACCCTGAACGGCAGCAATGGCATGAGATGGGGAGGGCTCTCCTTTGAAGAACCAACCACCACATCCACTCTTTCTCATCTCGTCGTAAGAAACGCAACGCGAGGAAAGGACCCGTCCCGATATCCTTCCGCCATCTCCGGGCTCAACGCCATCGTGGAACTCGACTTCATCGATATCCGGGAATGCCGGGGACCTCTCTTCTTTCGCGGCGGTTCGACTTACCTCCGTGACAGTATCGTTCACATTCCCATCACCGGAGACGGCATCAACATCAAAACAGGCTATGCCGAAACCATCCGCACGACCTTCCTTGGTAACAATGCCCCAGACACTGATGCCATTGACTATGACGGTGTGACCAACGGGATCATCAAAGATTGCTACATCTACAATTTCCAGGGCTTTAACAGTGACGGGATCGATACTGGCGAACAGTGCGTCAACGTCCTCATCGAGGGCAATGGCATTTACTTCAACTCCGATAAAGGGATCTCCGTAGGACAGGGCTCCTCGGTGATCCTGCGCAAAAACATCATCGTCGGATGCCCTCAGGGAGTCGGTGTGAAAGATGCAGGATCGTCCATTGAAATTGACCAGAATACTTTCGTCGATTGCCAGGAAGGGGTCGCGGTCTTTGAAAAAAACTTTGGAAACGGCGGCGGAAGTGCCGTCGTTACAAATACCATTTTCTCGGGATCCTCCGTCCCTGTGAGCGTCGATTCATACTCTACCCTCACTACCAGCTACAGTCTGAGCGACACCACCACGCTTCCGGGCCCGGGGAATCTCTTCGGCAGCCCCCGGTTCATCGATTCCTCCGCCCTTAATTTCCAGCTCCAGCTCATCTCTCCCGCCATCGATACCGGTGACCCGCTCCACGCTCCCGACCCCGATTCCACGCGCGTGGATATGGGGGCTGCCTACACCTTCCAAACCACTGACTATCCTTTCACTTTGAGGAAGACAGTCGTGGTCAATGAAATCCTCTCCAACTCAGGAAGCGCACCCGATTGGATCGAGCTTCACAACCGAACAAACGATGACCTTAATATTGGCGGGTGGTTCCTCAGTGACAGCGCAACTGATCTCGCCAAGTATCGCATTCCTTCGGGAACCATCATTTCTGCAGGAGGATTTCTCACCTTATACGAAGACCTAAACTTCGGCCCCTCAAGCAGTGACCCAAACCGCATCATCGGGTTTGGTCTCAGCGATGATGGCGAAACGGTTTACCTCTCTTCCGCCGAAAACGACCAGCTTACCGACTATCGCTTCAAGGAAGATTTTGGAGCCTCCCTTCCGGGAGAAACCCAAGGCTACTACTACAAGCCCAGCACCGATTCATACAACTTCCTTCCCCTCTCCGACCCAACGCCCCAGGCCCTCAATTCCGGACCACGCATCGGCCCCATCGTCATCTCCGAAATTATGTATAATCCTTCGGGCGACGGAGGCGCCGAATACATCGAGCTTTTGAACGTAACCTCCCAAGGAGTCACCCTCTACGACGCCACCTCCGAAATGGCCTGGCGAATCACCGACGGCATTGAATATGAATTCCCCGCTGGAGCAACCATTGCTCTCGCTCCCGGTGAACGGCTCATTCTCACCAGAAATATTCCCGCATTTAATGCTGAGTTTTCCCTTCCAACCGGAACCCCACTTTTGGAGTGGAGCACCGGAAAACTCTCTAACAACGGCGAAGCAATCCAGCTCGGCCGCCCTGGACCAACAGATGCAAATAACTTCATCCAGTTTGTTCGGGTCGATCGGGCAAACTACAAGGACGACGCGCCATGGCCAACATCTCCTGACGGATCTGGACCCTCCCTGACAAAAATCTCAGAAAAAGAATACGGAAACAACTACATCAACTGGACCGCTCTCACCGCCTCGCCCGGCAAAATTGCACCGGGTGACCGCTTCGATACCTGGGCCGCCGCCAACGGCCTTTCGAGCCCCTCAGGCGACGAAGATGGAGATGGGATTAGCAATCTCACCGAATATGCCTTCAATCTCGACCCCAACGTCAGAGACTTCACCTCCCCTCTCGTCATGTCGCCAGCAGCCAATACTTATTCCCTTCAATTCACTCTCGACCTCATGAAAACAGACATCGATTTCTTTCTCCAAAAATCAAGTGACCTCGCCTCTTGGACAACAATCGGAACAACCCCGGACGCCATCAATCCGACCCAGCAAAACCGCTCAACCGGATTGCGAACCTACGCCCCCAGACTGTTCCACCGTCTGCAGATCGTTCGAAAGCCGACCCCTTAGTTTTAACATCCCGATTTTCCCGAGACTCCCACTTTGCCAAGCTCCCACAATTGGGATAAACGGGGCTATCAAGATTTCCGAAACCATCTTCACCGCCATCGATTTTGAGTCGGCCGGGACTGCTAAAGGCCGAACCGATGCCCCTGTCCAGATTGGACTGGGGACTTGGTCCAACGACGAAGGCATTCACGACCCATTCGTTTCCTTTCTCAAATGTGATCAGGACATCACTTGGTCAGCAAAGAAGGTCCATGGAATCACTACTAAGGACCTTCTTGACGCCCCTTCCCTCCTTTCACTCTGGCCCACCTTGAAACGCCAGCTCGGGCAAGGCCCCATCGTGGCCCACGGACACGGCACTGAAAAACGTTTCCTTCGCGCCTTCCCGGGCCATCGTTTCGGTCCGTGGATCGACACCCTCCAGCTCGCACGCGCCGCCTGGCCGGATGAAAAATCACACTCTCTTGGCGATCTCTGCAACTCACTCGGCCTTTCTGGCTTCGCAAAACACGCCCTGGGTCGAAATTGGCACGATGCCCTTTACGATGCACTTGCCTCGCTCGCCCTTCTCAAGCACCTTGTCTCCGAACACAACCTCGCCGACTCCCCGGTCGAGGTTCTACTCAAACCGGATACTTCAACCTGGCACCGCAATCGTCATCAATGAACACCGTTTCCGTTAACCTCGGCTCCCGTTCCTACGAAATCCTTGTCGCCCCCGGCCTCATCTCCGAAGCAGGACCGCGCATTCAAGCCGCAGGTCTCAAAGGCCGCGCCGCAATCATCACCGATAGCAACGTCGCCCCCCACTACCTCGAAAAGGTCAAAGCCTCTCTCTCGCATTCAGGCTACGACGCCACCTCGCACATTTTT
>TARA_B110000914_G_scaffold29418_1_pt1 | contig 16228 bp, 11 predicted proteins | sample TARA_B110000914 | Tara Oceans TARA_B110000914 (sample SAMEA4397983) | marine metagenome | biome: Polar Biome; feature: [MES] marine water layer (ENVO:01000295) within the mesopelagic zone...; material: water (ENVO:00002006), including particulate matter (ENVO:01000060) such as......
CCAGTCTTTGGTGGAGACCCTTTATTGGTAGAAGAGCACATAAGCTACTTTGGTCAGCCTATATTTGCTGTTGCTGCAACTAGCCGCGACGCTGCCCGCAGAGCTGCACTGTTAGGCCAGAACGATATAGAGGCCACGCCACCTTTGTTAACCCTGGAGCAAGCCCAGACAAGTGGCAAAAAAGTTCGCCCGAGTCACAGCTTAGTAAAGGGCGACAGTGCTACAGCATTAACCGAATCCGTCAATACCCTCAGCATAAATCAGCATGTAGGTGGCCAAGAACACTTTTACCTAGAAGGGCAGGTGTCTCTCGCTATTCCCCAAGACAATGGTGGTGTATTGGTACACAGTTCTAGCCAGCATCCGAGTGAAGTACAAAAGCTGGTGGCCGAAGTACTGGCCTTGCCTATGCACAAGGTTGTGGTAGATATGCGCCGTATGGGTGGTGGTTTTGGCGGTAAAGAAACTCAAGCTGCACAGTGGGCTTGCCTTGCAGCCTTGTTAGCCGTGCGCAACCAAAAAGCTGTAAAGCTTCGCCTTGCACGAAGTGATGATATGACCCTTACCGGTAAGCGTCATCCTTTTGTAAACCAAGCGCAGGTGGGGTTTGATCAACAGGGGCGTATTACTGCAGTCAATGCAGAACTCAATGGCTTGTGTGGTTGCAGCCCAGATTTGTCTGATGCTATTGTTGATCGAGCCATGTTCCACACAGATAATGCCTATTACTTGCCAGCGGCAACGATTACAGGCCATCGTTGGTTTCAAAATACAGTTTCAAACACAGCATTCCGAGGATTTGGTGGGCCACAAGGCATGATGCTAGCTGAACAAATGCTGGATGACATTGCTCGCAGCCTTGGCAAAGACCCTTTGTTAATAAGACAAACCAATTTATACAGCCAAAATGAGCGCAACACCACGCCTTACCATCAAACAGTAGTGGGTATAGACCTAGAGCGTATTATTGATGAACTGGTCGAATCTAGTGACTATTGGGCTCGTAGAGAAGAAATTCGAAGCTCCAATCAAGAGGCCTTAAAAAGTGGTGGGCGTTACATTAAAGGCTTAGCCTTAACACCTGTGAAATTTGGTATTTCCTTTACCGCCATGTTTCTTAACCAAGCGGGTGCGCTAATGCATATCTATACTGATGGTACAGTACAAGTGAACCATGGTGGTACGGAAATGGGGCAGGGTTTACATACTAAGATCGCACAGATTGTTGCAACTGAACTAGGGCTGCCTTTAGAATATATTGAGGTCACTTCTACCCGCACTGATAAGGTGCCCAACACCTCTCCTACAGCGGCTTCAAGCGGCACCGACCTTAATGGCCAAGCAGCGCGTAATGCGGCCCTTATGATTAAACGGCGGTTAATTGATCATATTGTAGAAACTTACCAAGTTGAAGGTCAAAAGGTGGAGTTTAGAGATGGTAAAGTCTCATGGCCTAACCACTCAATATCGTTTTCAGAACTTACACAACAGGCTTACATGGCTCGTATCTCTATGTCTGCCACAGGTTACTACCGTACTCCAAAAATTCATTACGACCGTAAACAGGCTAAAGGCAGCCCATTCTTTTACTACTCCTGTGGTGCTTCTGTGAGTGAAGTAGAGGTGGATACCTTTACTGGTACTTATACGGTAACTAGGGTTGATATTTTGCATGATGTGGGCGAAAGCATTAATCCTGCCATTGATTTAGGTCAAGTAGAAGGTGGATTTATTCAGGGCATGGGCTGGCTGACAACGGAAGAATTAGTATGGGGGCAAGATGGTCGCCTACACACTGACGGTGGCGCGAGTTACAAAATACCAGCCGTGGGAGATACACCTAAACAGTTTAATGTGGCTTTGTTAAAAGACAGTAAAAATCATGAGGCCACTATTTATCACTCCAAGGCTGTTGGAGAACCACCCTTGATGCATGGTATTTCTGTGTGGTCTGCTTTACGGGATGCTATATGGGCTGCTGGTGGCGAACAGGTGAATCCTCAGTTGGATACGCCCGCCACGCCAGAGCGAGTATTGTGGGCGCTTCAGGCTGCTAAAATTTCTATAGCGGGCACTGCATTATGAACGCTTGGCTTGCGGCCCAATGGCAGTGCGAACAACAGAATCAAGCGTATGTACTGGCAAGTATTGTGGCTTTGCAAGGCTCATCACCTCGTGGTGTAGGTAGTAAAATTTTAGTCACCAAAGATAAGCAATTCGACTCCATAGGCGGTGGTCACCTAGAATACAAAGCGATTGCTCAAGCCCGTGAAATGTTGCTCCAAGGTGGCCAGACACAAATAATTGATTACCCTCTTGGTGCGAGCTTAGGCCAATGTTGTGGTGGTAAGGTGAGCCTGATGTTTGAAGTATTTAGTGTTACTAAAATGCCGGTGGTTGTTTTTGGTGCGGGTCATGTTGGCCGCGCATTGGTGCCATTGTTAGCGCAATTACCAGTGCAAGTGACATGGGTTGATAGCCGTTACGATATGTTGCCTAAAGAGTTGCCCCTTGGTGTGGTGGGTGTCCATGAAGAACACCCTCAGGATCATGTGGTAGATTGTTTGGTGGGTAGTTGTTACTTAATTATGACTCATCACCATGGGGTGGACTTGGCTCTCACCCAAGCTGTGCTCAACCGTGGCGATGCAAGCTATTTGGGAGTGATTGGTTCGGTGACCAAAGGGCGTAAATTCTGTCAAAGGTTGGCCGCGAAAGACTATTCTCAAGAGACCATTGAGCACTTGAATTGCCCTATGGGTAAAACTGGAATTAGTGGCAAACAACCCATGGAAGTGGCAATTGCTATTGCAGCTCAGGTGATGGACTTATATCAACATTCTAAGGCAGCTAGTCATAAAAGCCTTACTAAAGAAGATTCTGTAAACCTTACTAAAGAGATTCTAGAGCATGTCTGAACGTCTAATTCGTGGCCCGCTGTTGCATTGCTTAGGGGAGCCAGATAAGGATGAGGCAGCAGTTGACTATCAGCCTGATGCCTTGCTGTGGGTTCAGAATGGTCTAGTACACAAAATGGGTAACTATGAGTCTATTGTTAAAGAATTAAGTCCCACTCAACTTTCTAAGGTAGAAGATTGCAGTCAATATCTGATGGTGCCAGGTTTTGTGGATTGCCATATTCATTATCCGCAAACAGAAATGATCGCCGCCTATGGTACACAATTACTGGAGTGGTTAAATAGCTACACATTTCCTGTTGAATCTGGCTTTAAGGACCCAGCAAAAGCTGCTGCAGTATCTAAGGTATTTATCGACCAATTGTTAAACAATGGCACTACTACGGCTTTGGTGTTTTGTACTGTGCATCCAGAATCTGTAGACGCATTGTTTACTGAAGCACAAAAACATAATATGCGCCTTATTGCTGGCAAGGTCATGATGGATCGCAACGCGCCGGACAATGTATTGGATACAGCGCAAACAAGTTATCACCAAAGTAAGCAACTTATAGACCGTTGGCATGGTGTAGGTCGCCTACAATATGCAGTTACACCAAGGTTTGCACCAACCTCTACCGATGAACAGTTAGCAGCTGCAGGGCGTTTGTTAGCAGAGCATGAAGGGGTATATCTACACACCCATCTTTCTGAAAATGTGGATGAAATTGAGTGGGTAAAAGCACTGTTCCCAAAGGCAAAAAATTACTTAGACGTTTACGACCAAGCTGGCTTACTAGGCAAACGAAGTGTGTTTGCCCACAGCATTCATTTATGTGATAGCGAATGTGAACGTTTAGCAGAAACAGACTCTGCTGTTGCCCACTGCCCAACCTCTAATATGTTTATTGGCTCTGGTTTATTTCCCATGCAGAGGTTGCAGGACCATGGTATTAAAATAGGCATGGGCACAGACATAGGAGGTGGCACCAGTTTTAACATGCTCCAAACCCTGGCAGATTGCTATAAAATGCAGCAGCTAAAAGGCAATAACCTTAGCCCAGAACAAAGCTTCTACCTCGCTACTTTAGGCGGTGCAAAAGCCCTCGATATGGATGACAAAATAGGTAGCTTTGCAGGAGGTAAAGAAGCAGATTTCTTGCTGCTAGACCCTAATGCTACAGATTTATTGAAGTTTCGCACTAGCCATTGTGAAGGTTGGCGTGACTTATTGTTTGTATTACAAACCTTGGGGGATGACCGGGTGATTGCTCAGACTAATGTGATGGGTGTTGCGCATTGATTGGTGTCTAGAAAATCTATGGGTGTTTTGTTGCGGGCGAGTCTCGTTATTTTTCGCTAATCTTGATTCCAGTTCCAAGTCTATTGAACAGTGAGAAAATAGTTCAGCAGCTTTACAAATGATGACTAAGTCAGGACACTGGTTGCTCATACGTAGTTAGTTTGAAGTGCTTTTTTATACGGGAATCAATAACATGCCAAATCACACACGTTTACTTGCCAAGCGCCCCGTATCAGCGGTTAGCCTAGGCTGCATGAGCATTTCCCATGGTTATGGTGAAAAAAGCAGTAGCAAGCATAGTGAAATATTCTTGAATAAGGCCTTAGACCTTGGCTACACCATGCTTGATACAGCAGCGGTGTACGGTCATGGCCATAATGAATCCATGATTGGTGAATTTATTAGCCAACGGCGCAGCGAATTTTTTCTGGCCAGTAAGTGTGGCTTTGGTCAAAAGCCTGATAGTGAACCGAACATCAATGGTCGGCCTGAGTATATACGGGCTACCTGTGAAGCCAGCTTACAACGTTTACAAACCGATCATATCGATCTGTATTATTTGCATCGGCGTGACTTTAATGTGCCTATTGAGGATAGTATTGGTGCACTGGCTGATTTGCAATGTGAGGGCAAAATTGGTGCGGTGGGGGTATCGGAAATAAGTGCAGCCGATTTGCATAGGGCTCACGCTGAACACCCGATAAGTGCGATTCAGTCGGAATATTCTCTATGGACGCGCAATGCCGAAATTGAAGTGCTCAAAGCAAGCCAAGAAATTGGTGCAGCATATGTTGCTTTTAGCCCCTTAGCTCGGGGGTTTTTAACCAACAAGTTACACGACACTTCAGAGCTAGCAGAGCATGACTTGCGCTACTCCATGCCGCGTTTTAATACCGATAACTACCCTGCTAATCTGTCTTTATTACCTGCTTATGTGAGATTGGCACAGCGCCAAGGTTGCACCCCAGCACAGCTGGCCTTGGCCTGGGTATTGGCTCAGGGTGATAATATCATCGCCATCCCAGGTACTAAAGACTTGGCACATCTAGAAGAAAACATTGGTGCTAATGAGCTAGTGTTGGATGCAGAAATTATCAGCAAGCTTAATGACTTAATCAACCAGCACACAGTGCATGGTGCACGATATAGTGATAAATCCCAGGGCACGGTTACTACAGAACAATTTAGCCCTACTGACTGACACAGATTTATACCATCAAGCCAGCCTGTTAGGCAGCATATCAACGCTGTCAGGTCGGCGGGTTACTATGATATGAGTTATATTTAACTACTAGCATCGGCAATGATCATTGCTGCCGCTTTCTCCCCAATCATGACGCATGTTGCATTAGTGTTACCACTAATAATCTTAGGCATAATGGATGCGTCGGCTACACGCAAACCTTTAATGCCATATACTCTCAAGGCCGCGTCCACCACGGCTAATTCACCTTGACCCATAGAGCAGGTGCCCACAGGATGGTATTCGGTTTCTGCCGTAGCTTTTATAAAGTCGCAGATTTGGGCATTAGAAAACACTTCACTTCCGGGGGAGTATTCATTGCTCATGAGGTCTGCAAAGGGCCCACTGGCAAGTATTTCGCGGCATATATCAATACCTTCACGCATACGATCAATATTGCCTTGGGTCTGCAGAAAGCGCTGATCAATGATAGGTGAATCTTTAGGACTGGCACTAGCCAAAGTGATCTGCCCTACGTCTGTAGGCCGTAAGTTGCAAGCATGAATAGTGATGCCGTGCTCTTTTAACTCGGGCACGGGTTTGGGAAATATCATTAAGGGTATAAAATGGAGTTGAACATCGGGTCGGTTAGGGCTGAATTTGGAGCTTGCAAAGGCACCACTTTCGGCGGCGTTAGTAACGCCTGGTCCCGATTTATTCCAAAAATAACGTATGCTGCTGGTTAGCGCCCCAATACCTTTGTCTAGGCCATATAGACTATTGGCTTCTTTGGTGCGCGCCAATACAGAAACGTTGAGATGGTCTTGTAAATTCTTGCCCACGCCTGGCAAGTTTACGTGCATTTCGATCTTGTGCTTCGATAGTTCATCCGCAGGGCCTATGCCAGAAAGCATAAGTAACTGAGGAGAACCGATTGCACCCGCGCTCAGAATTACTTCTTGACTAGCAAAAGCATGGCTTACTTTATTATCTACCTGATAGCTTACTCCCAGGGCCTTGCCATCTTTAATAATAATGCGCCTAACATGGGCTCCAGTGATGATTTTTAGGTTTGGGCGATCGGCAATAGGGTGTAAATAAGCCGCCGCGGCACTGCATCGTCTTGCCTCTTTTTGAGTAACTTGATAGCGTCCAGCGCCGGCTTGCTGTTGGCCATTAAAGTCTTGGTTATGAGCCATGCCCATCGCTACTGCAGATTCAACAAATTGGTCGCTTAAAGGGTGGGTATAAGACCTGTCACTTATGGTTAAAGGGCCATGGCTGCCATGGTAGCCTGGGTCAATGTGAGCACCTGAATTTGTCTCGGACTGGCGGAAAAAGGGTAAGATATCGTCATAACCCCAACCCACATTACCAAGAGCACGCCATTCATCGTAATCTTCTCTCTGGCCTCGTATATGGACCATAGCGTTAATGGCACTGGAACCGCCTAATGTTTTTCCCCTTGGTATAGGGATTTGTCGCTGATTCATGGCTTCTTGTGGTGCGGATTGATAACGCCAATTGAGTTTTTTATGGTTGAGCAAAAATGTAATTCCTGCTGGCATGCGAATTAACGGATTGAAATCACGTGGACCAGCTTCTAGCAATAGCACTTCGCAATTCAGGTCTGCACTTAAACGGTTAGCCAATACACAACCAGCAGAACCTGCGCCGATAACGATGTAGTCGTAATAGTGGTCTTCCATGATGGGGCCTTTTTTTTGTTATATCCAAACGGGGGTGGTTTGCATCGACTCGGGTATAGCAATGCCCATGCGTTGCAAAATGCTAGGCGCAAGGGCTGTTTGAGCAATAACATGATCTTGTGCTGGCCCTTGAATGGGATTAGTAGGGTTGGCAAAGTAATAAATGGGAATGTCACGCATGATGGCTTCTGTGCCGCCGTGGTGGCCTCGTGCACTTTGGCCGTGGTCCGCGGTTACTATTACGTCATATCCTTGTTCCTGCCAGCGGGGGATAAAGTCTCCAAGGGCAGCATCTATAGTGTAACAGTTTTTGTCTATTTCGATTGAATCGAAGCCATAACGATGGCCTAAACTATCTAGGGTGCTGGAGTGGAATAAAAAGTAATCTGGCCGGTGACGTTGAATGAGTAAGCTCATTTGCCAGAATAGATCGATGTCTGAAGGCGTGGCAGTCAGGGCTTTGTTCTCCCCAGCCATGGTGTAAAATCGTGCGTGTTGAATGGGGCGGTTAACATCGTCCACCTCCATGTCTCGTAGAGGCTCAAACGGACTGGCTTGAAAATAGTCTGAAAAAAATGAATGGGCCACTGCTGCGGTGGTTCCACCTGCGGCTTTTACCGCGCTAAAAATGTCGGCATCTTCTAATTTGCCTTGGTGGTAGTTACTAGTGACGCCATGGTCTTGTGGTGTGAGCCCTGTGTGAATACTGGCATAGCAAGGGCCGGACACAGAGGGCAGGACAGATTGGCCCTTCCACAGGTTAGCTTCACCTGAATCTAACCAACCTTCTAAGTTACCCATGAGCTTACGAGCATAAGAATATCCTAGGCCGTCTAAAATGAGCAAAATAACTTTATTTTTCATGACTCTAAGGTCCATATCATTAGTATTTTTGAATACTTGTGTTATTGTATAGTGTGGTTTGCAGTGTGGCATTCTAGCTACTTAAAATGCAACCCCGCCAAGGATAAGATTGAAGTTATTAAGAGGCGCATATCGACCCTGTATCAGACACCAGTATTACCCAACTGCTCATCGGTTTAGCAGGCGGGGTAGCCTTGCTTATTTGGGGCTTAAAACGCGTGCAGCAGGGAATGAAACGAGCCTTTGGTGGCCGCCTCACTTATTTTATTCGTGACCGTTTTGCTGGCGTATGGTCGGCCCTAGGCCTGGGCGTATTGCTCACTCTTATTCTTCAAAGTAGTACAGCGTCTGCCTTGCTTGCTGCGTCCCTAGGAGTGCAAGGTGAAGCTGGATTGGCTCTGTTGTTAGGTGCCGATGTTGGTACCACCTTAGTTGCTCTCATTCTTTCCTTCGATCTTAGCGCCCTTAGCCCTTTGTTAGTGGCTATTGGTGTATTTATGGAATTACGCGCCAAAGATAAACGCCAACACGGCATCGGCGAAGCGCTCATGGGTTTAGGACTAATGCTGCTGGCATTAGGCTTATTGCGGCAACAGGCCGTGCCTTTGGAAGGTTCTGAACTCTTCAGCGAAATGCTGCGGAGCCTTGTCGCGGAGCCTTGGCTAGCTATATTATTTGCTGCTTTACTTACCTTCTTGTTACATTCGAGCCTAGTCATGGTGCTGCTATTGGCTGGCCTTGTGGGGGCAGGAGTGATTGGTGTTGAATCTGGCCTGTTGCTCATTTTAGGTGTAAATATCGGTAGTGCTGGTATTCCGGTTTACTTGTCTCGCAAGTCTAGTAACGCCAAACGGGTGGCACCCTTAGGCAACTTAATTTTACGCACTATAGGCGCCATGGCGTTTTCGCCATGGGTGACCGAAGTCCACACTGTGCTTAATTATGTGAGCGTGGACCCGGCTTGGCAGGTGGTATTAATGCATTGTTTATTCAATGTCACTGTAGCAGCCTTTGGTATGTTAATTGTGAGTAAGTTGGCAGGTTGGATTGATACGCGCCTGCCGCGAGAAACTTTAGCGCCTTTGCCAAGCCCTAAATACCTTAAAGATGTGCAAGATACTGCGCCCTCTGCGGCCCTAGCAAACGTCGTGCGAGACACTCTCACCATGGGTGAACTGTTAGAAGACATGTTGCGTGAGGTGCACTTAGGTATGACTGAACGTTATGATGCGCTGGAGAAAAAAATCCATCAAAGTGATGATATTATTGATGATTTCCACCAACAAATTAATGCCTACTTGTTGGAGTTAGGGGGTCAGGATTTAACTGAAGACGAACGTCACCGCTGCCAAGATTTACTACTATTTATAACGAATATAGAACATGCTGGTGATACCTTAGAACGTAGTATGACCTTGTTGCTGAAAAAGAAAAACAGCTTACACATTGATTTTACCGAATACGAAAACGAAGCACTAGACGCCAGCATGAAGACTATCTTCAAGGTGATGCCTATGTCTTTTCAAGTAATGATGAGTGAAGACGTGAGCAGCGCTCGTGGGCTTATACAGGCCAAACATGAGTTTAATACCAATCATCAAAAGTATTTAGATGGACAGCAACACCGGACCATGCAGGCTGATAAGGCTAACCCTGTGGCCCACTCTTTATTTACTGATTTGATGCGTGACATTAAACGCCTTCACTCACATTTTACCGCCATTGCATATCCTGTACTTAATCGTGAAGGTGAACTGAGAACTAGTCGTTGGCGGGGCTATAGCGAACCTCAGCCGATTACGGAGAGTGACGTGGTGGAAAGTAATGTAGAGGTTAAGCGCTAGTGAGCACGGTAAAACGCCCATTTAATGCTAACAAGATCAAAGGCATCGTATTTGATAAAGACGGAACTCTATTAGATTTTCACGCTACATGGACACCCAGAGCACTTGCCGCAGTCATTGCTGTAGCTGATGGAGACCAAACTCTCGCGTTGACTATGTTGCAAGCAACGGGCTACGACACTGATGAAAATCGCGTGCTAGGAGGTTCTATTTTAGCGGCGGGTAATAATCGAGATATTAGTTTAGTGTGGGCACCGCTAGCAAATAAACCCGCTGATCAGGTGGAAGCATTGTTGAATAAAATGTTTGTAGTATCTGACTATGGTGACAGCATAGCTGTTAAAGATCTCACACCAAGCTTAAAGAATTTAGCGGATCTAGGATTAGTTCTTGGTGTGGCTACGATGGACTGTGAAGCAGGAATTGAAGCCACCCTTGGTGGCTTTGGATGTATGCACTTGTTTGACTATGCCGTAGGTTATGATTCTGGTTTTGGCAGCAAACCTGGCCCAGGTATGGTGTTAGGTTTTTGCCAGCAGACCGGGTTAAGGCCTGAGCAAGTCATGGTGGTAGGTGATAATACCCATGATTTACACATGGGCCAAAGTGCTGCAGCGGGTTTTAACGTGGGGGTGCTTACGGGCACTAGTACTAGGTTTGAATTAGAACCTGAAGCCGATTTGGTTTTGGATTCCATTGCTGACCTTGTGGCCCTCTGGTCATAAGCTATAGTAGTTTCGTGTTGTCGCTTTTCTTATACTCTAGTGTGGCCATTGTGAGTCTTGGCCTGCTATCATTCATTTAATTATCTCATTCATCATAAAGGTGCACTTCCCATGGCAAAGACCATTATTTCAACAGGCAAAGCCCCAGCGGCCATTGGTACTTATTCTCAAGCTGTTAAGGTAGGCAATACGGTTTATATTTCTGGGCAGATTCCTCTTGTTCCAGAAACTATGTTAGTAGTTAGTGACGACTTTGCAGTCCAAGCCAAGCAGGTGTTTGAAAACTTAAAGGCAGTGGCTGAAGCAAGTGGCGGCTCCTTAGCGGATGCTGTTAAATTGAACATCTCTATGACTGATCTTGCCAACTTCCCCACTATAAACGAGATCATGGCCACTTATTTTGACCAACCATATCCAGCTCGTGCTGCTGTTGGTGTAAACGCATTACCAAAAGGCGTGCAAGTAGAAATCGAAGCTATTTTACATTTAGACTCTTGAAAAGCAGCGCTCAACAAGGCTATGGTCAGCAAGAAATTAAGGATTTAAAAGAGCTTGAGTTAATAGTTCTTCTAAAAACCTTGTGGCCCTATCTTATGATCCATAAGGCACGGGTGATCATTGCAATGGCCTTGTTAGTAGGCGCGAAAGGCGTCGCCTTCGTCATTCCCTGGACATTCAAACATATTGTGGATGCCTTAGATGGTGGCAGTCCAGAACAGCTATTGGTGATCCCCTTAAGTTTTGTACTTCTTTACGGAGGCCTGCGCTTTGGTTCTGTATTTTTGGGTGAGCTTCGTGATGCAGTGTTTAGCCGAGTTACCGAAAGCGCTATGCGTAAAGTGGGCTTAGAAGTCTTCGCTCACTTGCACCAACTTGAACTTGATTTTCACCTTAGCCGCCAAACTGGCGGCATCTCCCGTGACATCGACCGTGGCACTAATGGCATCAACTTTATGATGCGCTTTATGGTGTTTAACATTTTACCCACCATTCTTGAACTAATTGGCGTTATGCTCATCTTGTTGTTTGCCTTTGATGTTTGGTTTTCTGCCGTGACTTTAGTCTGCGTAGTGGTTTATGTTGTATTTAGTATTAAGACCACAGAATGGCGTACACGCTTTGTGAAGGAAGCTAACCGCCTAGACAGTAAGTCCAGCACCCGTGCTGTAGATAGCTTGTTAAACTACGAAACGGTGAAGTATTTCAATAATGAGGCCTTTGAAGCTAAACAATACAATGGCAATTTACAGGCTTGGGAACAGGCTCGGGTAGATAATCGTTTATCCCTAGCGCTGCTTAACTCCGGGCAAGCGTTAATTATTGGCTTAGGTGTGACGTGCTTAATGTACCTGGCGGCTAAAGGCGTGGCTGAAAAAACCATGACTATTGGTGATTTGGTAATGGTAAACCTGTATTTGTTGCAGTTGTTTGTGCCATTGAATGCCTTGGGGTTTATTTATCGTGAGATACGTCGCGCACTTTCTGATATAGAGAATATGTTTGGTTTATTAAAACGCCAGTCAACAGTGCAAGATAAAGCTGAAGCGCCGATCATAAAAGTTGAGCACGCAGCGATAGAGTTTGAGCAGGTTGAATTTAGTTACCAAAACCAACGGCAAATTCTAAAACAACTCAGTTTTAGCGTAGCTCCTGGTGAGAAAGTGGCGATTGTAGGCCCCAGTGGTTCTGGTAAGTCTACCATTGGACGCTTGCTGTTCCGTTTTTATGACATTAATGCTGGAGCCATTCGTATCGATGGTCAAGATTTGCGAGATGTCCAACAGCTCAGCCTAAGACAAGCCATAGGCGTGGTGCCCCAAGATACCGTTTTATTTAATGATACTATCTGGAACAACGTTGCTTATGGATGCACAGAAGCCAGCGATGAAGCCATTTGGAAAGCCATCGATATGGCTTCGCTACGGACTTTTGTGGAGTCGATTCCAGATGGTGTAGAAACCATCGTTGGTGAACGTGGTTTAAAGGTATCTGGCGGTGAAAAACAACGTATTGCTATCGCTAGAGTGTTACTAAAGAACCCATCTATATTGCTATTCGATGAGGCGACTTCGGCCCTGGATTCAGAATCTGAACGCAGTATTCTTAAAGCCTTGGCGGACATATCTGCTAACAAAACGACTATAGTCATTGCCCATAGGTTGTCCACTATTGTCGATGCAGATCGAATTTTGGTGGTAGATAATGGTGAACTAGTGGAGCAGGGCAGCCATCAAGAGTTACTCACCCAAGGTGGCCACTATGCTAGGTTGTGGCATATGCAGCAGACAACTAACGGTTAAAGAAGTGCTTTAACCGCTCACAGGCTTGCTGCAAGATTGCCATGTCTGTGGCATAGGAAAGACGAAAGTGGTTGGGCAAGCCAAAAGCACTGCCTGGCACTAATGCCACGCCGGTGCTAGTGAGTATGCCTTCTAAAAGTTTCACATCATCTTCATAGCTCAACTGGGCTATCGCTGCACTGCAATTTACAAAACTATAAAAGGTCCCTTGGCTAGGCAATGCCTCAAGTCCTGACATCATATTAAGCTGCTCAACAACATAATCGTGCCTTTGTTGATAAGCGCTGACCATTGGCTTTAACAAGTGCTGTGGGCCATTTAAGGCGGCTTCTGCAGCGGCTTGGCTAATACTGCTTGCGCATGAGCTTGACTCTACCTGCACATTGGTCATGGCAGCGATAATGAGTTCTGGACCAACGGCATAACCGATCCGCCAGCCAGTCATGGCATAGGCTTTAGATACACCATTCACTAACACGCAGCGGTTAGCTAAGTCTGGGCATACATTCAGCAGGTTAACCAAAGGTTCTTGGCCCCAATAGATGTGTTCGTATATGTCGTCACTTAAAATGATAACTTGTGGGTGTAAGCGCAGCACTTCGCCAATGGCCATCAATTCGGCGCCGCTATAGGCTTGGCCGCTAGGGTTGCTTGGACTATTGAGCATTAACAGTTTGGTAGTAGGCGTGATGGCAGCTGATAATTGTGCAGCTGTGAGTTTAAAGGCTTGAGACGCTGGGCAAGGAGCAATGACACATTCGGCTCCAGTCATGGTCACCATGGCGTAATAGGACACCCAGTAAGGTGCAGGGATAATCACTTGGTCCCCAGTATCTAGTAAGGCAACTGTAAGGTTGTAGATATTCTGTTTAGCACCGTTGCTCACCACTACTTGGTTGGCCTGGTAGCTAAGCTGGTTGTCCCTTTGGTACTTATCACACACTGCTTGGCGCAGTGTTAAGGTGCCAGCCACATGGGTATAGCGAGTTTGGCCCGCTTGCATAGCCGTAATTGCAGCTCTGATGACGTGGCTAGGGGTGTCAAAATCTGGTTCACCTACGGCTAGATTGATGACATCTTCACCGTCGACTTTCATTTCTGATGCAAGGTTACTAATGCTTACGGTAGCAGAAGGCTTAAAAGATTGTATTCGTTGCGAAAGAGGCCACGTCACTGGCATAACTCCGTTATACTGTTGTGTTTGCTGGATAGGGTATCACGCTGGGCCCTACATAATGAATCCAAATGAAGTAAATAATGAATCCTCAATTTGAATTAAAATCGAAGTTTGAGCCTGCTGGTGATCAGCCCACAGCCATCAAAGAGTTGCTAGAGGGTATAGATGCTGGTTTAGCTGCTCAAACATTACTCGGCGTAACGGGTTCGGGTAAAACCTACACCATCGCCCAAGTGATCAATAAGGTACAGCGGCCAACCATTGTTATGGCCCATAACAAAACCTTGGCGGCCCAACTATACGGCGAATTTAAGGAGTTCTTCCCTAATAACTCCGTAGAATACTTCGTATCTTATTATGATTATTATCAGCCAGAAGCCTACGTGCCAGCCTCGGATACCTTTATTGATAAAGATTCATCCATCAACGAACATATAGAGCAAATGCGTCTGTCGGCTACTAAAGCGCTGTTAGAGCGCCCCGATACTATTATTGTGGCCACTGTTTCTGCCATTTATGGTTTGGGTGATCCAGAGTCTTACCATAAGATGGTATTGCACCTCAATCGCGGTGATAAGTGGGAGCAGCGCGACCTTGTCAGGCGCCTTGCGGAATTGCAGTACAAACGAAACGACCTAGATTTTCATCGCGCCACTTATCGTGTACGTGGTGATGTTATTGATATATTTCCAGCAGAATCCGACGAAGAAGCTGTACGTATAGAATTATTCGATGATGAGATTGAGCGGCTAAGCTACTTTGACCCGCTCACCGGTCAAGTATTACGTAAAGTGCCGCGGCTAACGGTGTACCCTAAAACCCACTACGTAACGCCAAGGGAAACCTTGTTGGCAGCCATAGACGAAATTGAAATTGAACTCAAAGATCGTTTGGAGTACTTTCGCAACCACAACAAGTTAGTGGAAGAACAGCGTTTAGAACAGCGTACCCGTTACGATATAGAAATGATTCGTGAACTAGGCTTTTGCTCAGGCATAGAAAATTACTCCCATTACCTGTCTGGACGTAAACCTGGCGAACCCCCACCAACGTTATTCGATTATTTACCGGCAGATGCTCTGTTAATAATGGATGAATCCCATGTCAGCGTGCCACAATTAGGTGCCATGTACAAAGGCGACCGATCCCGTAAAGAAACACTGGTGCAATATGGCTTTAGATTGCCTACAGCGCTAGATAACCGACCTATGAAATTTGAAGAATGGGAAGACATAGCACCGCAAAAGATATTTGTATCAGCAACACCGAGTGTTTATGAACAAGATCATACGGACAGAGTAGTAGAGCAAGTAGTTAGACCAACGGGCTTGGTTGATCCAGAGATTGAAGTACGTCCAGCGACGAGCCAAGTAGATGACCTGATGTCAGAAATTAGTATTCGTGCGGCTAAAGACGAACGAGTGTTGGCCATCGTATTAACTAAGCGTATGGCTGAAGATTTAACAGACTATCTCCACGAGCACGGTGTTAGAGTGCGCTATTTACACTCGGATATTGATACCGTAGAACGGGTGGAAATTATTCGTGATTTACGCCTTGGTGAATTTGACGTTTTGGTAGGGATCAACCTACTGAGAGAAGGTTTAGACATGCCCGAAGTTTCTCTTGTGGCTATCTTAGATGCAGACAAAGAAGGCTTCTTGCGGTCAGAACGTTCTCTCATTCAAACCATAGGTCGAGCTGCACGAAACTTGAACGGTAGGGCTATTCTGTATGCTGAGAAGATTACCGGCTCTATGCAAAGAGCTATGGATGAAACGGATCGTCGTCGAGCAAAGCAAATTGAGCACAATAGGATTAATAATATTGTACCTAAAGGTGTAATTAAGTCGGTGCAAGATATAATGGAAGGTGCTTATACACCGGGTTCTGGAAAAAATAGAGATGGCAGGTCGGGTAAAAAAGTGGCTGAAGACAAGCTTGATTATACTACTGACAGTAGCCAACTCAACAGTAAGCAGCTGTCTAAACTCATCAATAAAACAGAGGATGCTATGTACGAAGCCTCGAAGAACTTGAAGTTTGAACAAGCAGGACGTTATCGTGATCAGTTACATCAACTCAAAGGTCAGTTCATGAGTCGTTAAATGGCGAGTAATACGGGAAAACCGCTTGAAATCAAGGCCTAAACTCCGTATTATTCGCGCTCTAGACTTTCTAGGACTATAGCTCAGTTGGTTAGAGCGCATCCTTGACATGGATGAG
>TARA_B110000914_G_scaffold92454_1_pt1 | contig 15982 bp, 5 predicted proteins | sample TARA_B110000914 | Tara Oceans TARA_B110000914 (sample SAMEA4397983) | marine metagenome | biome: Polar Biome; feature: [MES] marine water layer (ENVO:01000295) within the mesopelagic zone...; material: water (ENVO:00002006), including particulate matter (ENVO:01000060) such as......
TCACTAAAAGATTGTAGTCTCATCCACATGATTGACATAATAAAATACATAGACAAATGGATAAGCTTATCCAACTCAAAAAGTTTAAATTCTCGAGTTAAAAGATTGGGTATTGGAGCTAAAGAGATTATTACTATTAATAAAGTGTAAATCAATGTCGCCCTTAGAAATAAAGGCTTATCCACCAATTAAATCTTTATAAGATTCCGCAGTTAATAATTCTTCTATTTCAAATGTGTCTTTAATCTCCATTTTAATAACCCACCCCTCTCCATATGGATCGTCATTAATTAATTCTGGATTATCTTCCAAGTTATCATTCATTTCAGTTATTTTACCTGAAAGAGGTAAAAACAAATCAGAAACTGTCTTAACAGCTTCAACAGAACCGAAAATTTCTTCTTTATTCAATTCGTCTCCTAAAGCTTCAATTTCAACATACACGATATCCCCTAACTCTCCCTGAGCATAATCAGTGATGCCAATTGTAGCAGTATTTCCTTCGATTTTAATCCACTCATGATCTTTAGTGTATTTTAAATTTGGCTTAATTTCCATTTGATAATATTAATTTTTGTAAATATAATTCTAAAAACTATTTTTTCATAAAAATTAATCTCCAAAATTATATCTTAAGGTCATTCCTGATCTAATAGTTGTCATTGGGAATGCTGTTGATATAGCAAATTTTGAAAATAAGTGATCATAAAAGAAAACCGCATTAAAACTCTTGCTTAAGGCGTAATCAGCAGATAGCTTTAAGGACCACATTGTTTGTCCGGCAGTTACTTTGTTATCTAAAATATTTAGATTCCTAATAACTGTAATATTGTCCCTTAAATTTACATCCGCTTTGAAATTTAAATCTCCTTTAGAAACGGTTTGCCTTCCTCCGAAATTATTTCTAAATTTTAAATCTTTAATTCTATAACCAAATCCTAACGAATAATCTGTGCCAGAAGTTTCAGTAAGCAAATTATTGTCTAAGCTTAAAGATAACGCTCTGTCTTTTTTTAAAGCCAATACTAACCTAACTGAATTTTTCAATTCCATGTCAATTTTCAATAAAGGGTTAAACTGTTCAACTAAATTGATATTGGTATATAATATTTCGTTTAAAAAATTTCCTGAAGTATCTTTTAGTGATGGGTTTTCTGAATCGTATTCTAAATTAGATTTAAAACTATTCAAAGTGTAACTAGAACGATAAGAATGCCCAATGCTAAACCTTTTAAACCTGTCTTTAAAGAAATCTAAATTAATCAATCCGCTATATTGTAAAGACCAATTTGGCAGAGGAGTACTTCTGATTGCGCTTAATGAAATACTATTAGGATCTTTACCAGAGTAAGCGGAAATAAAGGCAGGGATCAAAACAGCTTGATTATTTTTTCCATAACCTAACGGAAAACCAAACTCATCAATTTCACCACTTGAATCACCATAAATTAAAGCTAATCTATTTGCGATAATCAATCTATTTTTTTGAAAATCATCAAAAGTTACTGATTGGTTTTCATTGCTATTTTTGAAAGATGTTTTAATTAGAATGGTAGATATAGCAAAATTTCCAAATGAATTTGGAGATAACGAATTATATTGATTATCGGTTATTATAAAGTTTTCAGAAAAATTTTCTGAATACACCCTGTTGGCATTTATGTCAATCTTTAAGTCTTTAATCCAACTTAATTCAGCAACTACATCAAACTTAGTATTATGGACTTCCGTAAACTGTTCGTTAAAACTCGGAAAACTAGTTAACCAGCCATTTTTTGCAGCTTCAAATCTTATATCAGATTGACTGCCAAATACAAAAGCTAAAGATGGTCTGGAGGTACCTAAAAAACCTAAAGACTGAGTATAGCCTGGTAAAACTTTTCCATTATTTTCTGAGTAGTTTACTTTAAGTCTAGTTAGCCCTGTTGCAAGACCAATAAATGAGTTAAGAATTTTGTCTTGAGTTGTTTTGGGTTTCTTCTTTTTTTGTAATCCTAAATTTTTATAAAACTTAGACATATTGAAAGAAGTATTTAGGGTATGTGTATTGGCATTTTGAATCGTATTTACATTTCCTAACACATTTCCTAATTCATCTTCAACCAAAGCCATCGCGTCAGACCCTCTTTCCCAATTAAAATCCCCTGAATAGCTATAACTTGTTGAAATAAAGTTAATTAATGGAAAAAATTTAAATGGTAGCTGGTAACTTAATTGAAATGATTGATTGTGCGATTTAGCCTCACCAATATTCCAAAAACCATCCCAAATATCTAAATCCTTATTAACTACAATATTACCTTCCGAGTCATTTTGAAAATAATTTTTAACAATACTATTGTTTGAAGCAGAAAAATCTAGTCTTAAAGAATTAGTTAAATTCTGACTTAAACTAAGGCTCCAATCAAAAAGAAAATTCCTTTGCTGAATTTCAGGCAAAGCTATTTGCTTAGAGGCATCTGCCCCCTCAATAAAAACGTCTCTAAATCTTTGACTATTAAAAGATCTATTAATATTTGCGTTAAATGATATACTCGATAATAATGGATTGAAGTTAAACTCCTTTAACCATTCCAAGTACTTGTTTTCGCTAATAAATTTTATTGATTCAAATGGAGCTATTACAAATGGATTGAAAGTGTAACTATACTGTGCACTAGTTCTAGCTGTTTTTCTTGTTAAGTTTTCTATTTCATAATCATGTTGCATTTCTTGATTATAACTATAAGAAAAATCGAAATTTTCAATATCATAAAGCCTTTCTTTTTGATCGTTTGATCTATTCTTTTTCAAACCAATCAAATTTATACTGTTAATTTTTTTATAGGATATTGCTTGGTTTCTTATTGAATCTTTTTGACTTTTTCTAGTGGCAGAATTCAGCCGATCGTTTAATTTAATATCTTGATAAAAAGGATCATATTCAGGTGTGGTGAACTCTTCAGAAATACTATAAGATAAAGGAACTTGAACTTGCCATTTTTCTGGCAAAAGTTTGCCTAAGTTAACACTCCCGATAAACCCATATTGTTTTAATTCTTCTCTACTTCTTTGGTTTGGGGCTTTATCAATCGAACCAAATCCAATGGTAGACATTTTTCCAGAAATTGAAATATTAGCAAAGTCTGCAATATTAGCATCCAATGACCCTAATGCAGACCACCCTCCTTTTCCATCAATTTCAGAAAGTCTTAATTCATTAAACCAAACTTCTCCTGATAAGACATCTCCGTTTTGATCAGATGGATTTTTTACTCCGATCATTAAATTTTTAACAGCACCAATTGTAGGATTTCCTTTGATAGCAAATTTATATTTTTTATCACCTGGCAAACCTGAAATAGAAGTAAATTCCTTAATAATATCAAGGTCCTCATTGAAATATAAAACTTCAGATAAATTTAAATTATTAGCAATAGCTATGGCCTTCAATTGAGTTAGTTTTTCTAAAGAGAAATCAATTGAATTTGATTCTGGTTCCCAAACTTGATCAGCACTATATCTATTTGAAGTGTTTTGATTAAAAGCAGTAGGCTTTAATGGAACTTCAATTTGATAATAATTATCAGTAAAATCTGATCCAATTCTTATAAAACCAACTAACCTTTTATCGAACTCTTCAGTTGCTCCTTCACCCGGCAGCTTAACGCTTCCTTCTAAAGATTCAGCATGTACATACATTTTCAAAGACTTATATTGTCTCATATCAAAATTTAAATTTTTGTATACTGCTCTTGAATCTTTTGGTTGAAGATTATTAACCTTGATGCTCATTGATTGTTCATTCTGTCTAATGATTGTGCTGTTAGAGTTTATTTCTTCTCTTTGAACTCCTGGTGGAAGGATGTAATTTACAGGAACTCTATTTTCATTCTCCAAAATATTAACAGATCCTATTTCAAATGATGTATTTGGATAAGTTATATTTTCTTTATTTAAATTCTTTGAATACCTCTTCCAATCAGTTCTAACTAAATCCAAAGTACCGAACCTTAATGTTACAGGGTTAGAAAAATCTTTAAGAAAAATTCTCATAAATCGAATTGACCTCATGTTGTCAATTCCATTTATTGATTTGAAAAAAGAACTATACTTACTGCTATTGTAAAATTGCTTAAATACTGGTATTTTAAACTGAATCCACCTAGTGATTTTAGATTGTCCGTTTGGAAGATCAACCTTAACGTTATTCCTTACATCACTAATAAACGGATGATTTCCAACGTCCATGTTCTTTCTGATAGGTATAGAATATTCAAAATAACTATCTATTGTATTCATAGTATTATCTTGATTAACATCTTCATTATCAGGAATAGTAGTTGAGCCTCTTTCGTTATTGGTTACAGCAATAGGAGAGTTGCCTTGAGTTCCGTTATAGTTTTTATATCTATCCAATATTCCTCCATTAGCATTCAAATAATATTGGTAGTTGTCACCTGCTGGATCACTTGTTTTTCCGTTAAAATATTTTTCTATTTCATCTTGATCATTCATTCCGTCATAACCCAAATCTTGAACTGCCCTATTATTAGTATCCAAGTCAAAAGAATAAACTAAAGATTGAGTGACAGGAGAAATTCCCCAATTAGAATTGTTTGTTATCTGTTGTGAATTTGTAGTTGGAAGACCATTTTCGTATAATTTTTTACCATCTTTTAAAATATCTTCTGAAATACTCCCTAGGTTAAAAACTAATGTTCCTAGGTCATTTTCATTTGAAACGTTTTCTTCAAAAGTATCTAAAAGCCAAAATTGTACGAACTCTACATTAGCTTGTTCAAAATTTGTAGAATTAATTTTTCTTGTTATTCCCGCCCAATTGTTTTTTGGTGATAATGTGAAATCAGTATTTAAATTATTGTTATAAGGTCCCTTTTCTTCTGGATAATAACTAAGATCAAATGTGTTTTGAATTCTTGATTGGCCTTCGATTAAATCTTGCTGAGGAAATATTTCTTCAATAAAAATTCTTCTAGTTTCATTTTTTGATAATTCATTATCGTCTATTTCGCTTGGTCTTTGTCTAGTATAGAAGATAGGATCAATATTGTACCACGCTAATTTGGCTCTATTATGCCCTAGTCTTAAATCATTAATTCCAAAATTTGCGCCATTAACATTTTCTGGCACACTTGATAGATTCCACGAAAAAGGATCTCTTATATCAATATTCGTTTCTGCACCCTCAAAATCATCAACATAAACAGTGGCACTTTCTTCGTATCCTGAATTTTTAGGAGTTCCTGCGTGAAGATAAGCTACTTCAGTTTTAAATGAAATATAAGAAGGTGCTTCTGTTCTAATATTCGGCAACTTATTAGCTAGTCTAGTTAAAAAGGGAACTTCTGTTGAGTACATTCCATTAAAACCTATCATGGTGTTGTTAACTGGCTCAACCCCATAATTAGCTTTTTGAGTAATTGATCTTTCACTTAAATTAATAAGTGATCCTCCAATAATAAAGTCATCATTAAACTTATGTTCTACATTAATTCCAGAAAATCTTTTCTTTTGTTGAGAATAAAAAGAATTACTCTCTGTTGAAATTTCTATAGGAATATTAGAATTTTTTAAAGTTTCGTCAAGTATTTGAACTCTCCCAGCTTGATAGTTAACTGTATAATCCGTTCCTTCCTGAAGTAGTCTTCCTCCGGCAGTTACTTTTACCGATCCTCTTGGAACATTAAACTGTCCAATGGCAATTCCTCCCGTCTCACCTGAAGTTTTATACGATCCTTTAATTTGAAATTTATTTTTTTCTATTCTTTCTTCTGCCCCAGTTTTAGATAAAGTATAAATCTCATTATAGACGAATTTTTTTTGATTTAAATTATAAGAATCTGCATTACTATAACTTTCACTAGAAGAATTTACATTTCTTAATTTTTCAAATAAATACTCTCCAAAAGGCTCAATTGATGTAAAAATAATTAATCCATTATTTGAGTCAATTGTAATGTTTGGAACATAATCAAAAAACCCATCTCCTCCATTCTGGATGTCATTGTTCATGTTTAACTTATCAAAATTAAAAAGAGACAATAAAGTTTTTCCTTCAATTGAACTAGGCCAAATTTGAGGATCAACTGGTTCTATATAATTTAATGGAGATGGATTAGTATAGAAAATATTTAATTTGAAATCATCTTTATTAATTTGATAGGTTCCGATAGAGTAAATATTTTTCATCATCAAATTCCAGACAGGTTGATTAATATTTGTTAAACTGCTTTTTAAAAGCTTTACTAGTAAGCTATTATTTGAGATTTGAGGATCATTATTTTGATTTGTAAAGCTAGTAGCGTCAATTCCGTCATTAGCAAACTCTCCAACTTGAAATACTTCCCCTCCAACTGTGTATTGGTAGGCTACACCTAATATTTCATCATTATTAAGAGGTTGATTTAATGATATATATCCTAGCTTATCATGTAATTTATATTCATTTGCTTCTAATTTTCTTGCGTTTTCTAAAACAGAATAATCATTGCCTTCACTAACTAAATTAGAAATAGGTCCAAATCCTTCTTTCACAGTAGAAATCTCTCTAATTGCAGAAGTTAATAATCCGCTATCTATGGTTTCCGGATCTAGTTTATTTACTGAGTTGTCAGGGTAAACATTTAATCCTGGCTTGGTTATAAAATTTGAATAAAATTCGTCTAATTTAGTTTTTTCAGGATTTGATTCTCCAAGGTCTTGTAATCCCAAAATATTTCTAACATTTTGAGTTTGATTAACCCTATTAGTAACCCAAATCTCAATTCTTGTTATTTTTATTTGAGTATTTAAGTATGGAAATGTTTTTAAAGTTTGATCGTATTTATCTCTAAAATATTGTCCTAAAAAAAAATGTCTATTCTCATCATAATCCAACGGATACATTGAGAATTCCTCAAAACTACCATCACCTTTTGCAACGACTGTTTGAGATTGTGATCTTTGCTCAGATAAAACAGTAGTAACTTTAGTATTTCCAAATTTTAATTCTGTTTTGAACCCAAATAAACTTTGTGCTCCAGATATTAAAGACCCACTTAATGGCATACTAATGTTTCCTAATTCAATTTTTTGAATAATATCATCTTCTGTGGGTGTGTAATCTAATTTTAATAAATTTTGGAAATCAAAAGTAGACTGAGTATCATAATTTGAACTGATGGTTAATCTTTCTCCAATTGTTCCGTTCATGCTTAAGCTAATTGCTTGATTAAAATCAAGACTTAAATTACTCTGATTTCTAGTTGACAAGGAAGGATTGTCGCTTTTTTGATATCTGGCTCCGATATCCATAGATATAGACCCTTGTGGAATAAGCTCAATTTCATCTCCTCCAAAAATAGTTTCAAAAAAGTTAGAGTTTATGTATAAATCCGGAAGCAGATTTTTTAATTTAGAATCCTCAGAATCTTCTTCTTTAAGTAGGCTTAATTTTTCTTGAAAATAATTCTTAATATTCTCTTCTTTAATCAATTTTCTGTATTGATTTGGGGTTAAAACTAGAGGAACTCCTACGTCAATTTCACCAGCTTTAGTGGTATATATGTATTTATTAATTAAAGGATCGTAAGTGTATTTTGAGACAAAAAAAGAGGGAGGATTTAATTTAAACTTTCCTAAATAAACAATGTTTTCTATCGTATCTAAAGTAATTATCTTCTGGCCTATTATATTATTTGAAAAAAATATAATTAGAAAAGACGATAGTAGAAATATTTTTTTTTTTAAAGAAATACTAGTCAATACTCTATAGTTTATTTAATGCACTCTTAATTAGCTCTTCAACAGACATTTCTGGCGAATTATTAAGAAGTGTTTCGATAACCTTATTAGTATGTTTTCTATTATAACCTAACACCTCTAATGCAGATAACGCTTCATCTTGGTTTGTATTGCTAATATTTCCAATAAAATTGTCATTTTCTGAAATTGCACTTACTTTATCTTTTAGGTCTATAATAACTCTTTGAGCTGTTTTTAAACCAATGCCTTTAATTGATTGAATAACTGAAACATTTCCAGAAATTATGGCGCTTTGAATTTCACTTGGACTTAATGAAGATAACATTGTTCTAGCAATGCTAGCTCCAATTCCAGAAACAGAAATTAATTGTCTAAACAAATTTCTTTCTGTTTTTTCATAAAATCCAAATAATGTGTTCGAGTCTTCTTTAACTTGCAAATGAGTAAACAAAATAATGCTTTCAGAATCTGTAAGTTTAGAAAAAGTATTTAACGAAATATGAACCATATAACCTACTCCATTGCAATCTATAACGACTTCTGTAGGAGATTTTTCAACCATCCTTCCTTTTAATTGTGTTATCATTTTTTAAGTTTAGCTTTTTTTTGAGCATCTACTACCGCAACTGCTGACATATTAACCATTTCCTCAACACTTGCGCCCAATTGAATTACATGAACGGCTTTAGACATTCCCATCATTATTGGACCTATTGACAGTGCATTATCTAGTTCTTTTATAACTTTATAATTTGTATTTGCTGAATCTAAATTTGGAAAAATCAATGTGTTCACATTTTTTCCAGACAATTTAGAAAAAGAAAACTTGTCTTGAAGCATTTCTTTATTCAAAGCAAAATCTGATTGTATAGGTCCATCTACATTAAGATCAGGGAAATTTCTATGTAAATACTTTACAGCCTCATTCACTTTTAAAACCATAGGGTGAGTAGAAGAACCAAAATTTGAATATGAAACCATAGCTATAGTTGGTTCCAAACCAAACATTTTTACAGTTTCAGAAGTCATTTTTGCGATTATTGCTAAATCTTTAGAAGATGGATCAATGTTAATTGAAGTATCAGATAAAAAAATAGGGCCTTTATTAGTAATCATTAAGTTAGTGGTGGCTACTTTGTTCACACCTGGAGCTCTGCCAATTACTTCAAGCATAGGCTTAACAGTTACTGGATAACTTCGAGAATATCCTGATATTAAGGCATCTGCATCTCCATTATATAACATCATAGCGGCAAACAAATTTCTTTCTTTCATTTTATTAACTGCTCTGAAATAAGTAACTCCTTTTCTTTTTCTTAGTTCCCAATATTTTTTACCATATTTTTCTCTATTAGAAAGTTCTTCTTTAGATTTTGGATCTATTATTGGGAGGTCTGCGTCAAACTCTATTTCTTCTTTTAATTCTTCTATCGCTTCTTTATTTCCTAATAGAATTGGGAATCCAATACCTTCTTCATGTACAATTTGAGCTGCTTTCAAAACATCTAAATGATCCGCTTCAGCATATATAATTCTCTTGGGGGAAGTTTTAGCCCTGTTAGTTAACAGTCTAACTATTTTTTTATCACTACCAAGTCTATTGTGTAATTCTTCTTCATATTTCTCCCAACATTCTATAGGCTCTAATGCCACTCCCGAGTCCATCGCAGCTCTAGCTACTTCAGGTGGAATTTTAGTAATAAGTCTAGGGTCAAATGGTTTAGGAATAATATAACTTTTCCCAAAAGTCAATTTAGTCTTATCATAGGCTATATTAACAAATTCAGGAACTGATTCTTTTGCTAGTGAAGCCAAAGCTTTTACTGCAGCCATTTTCATTTGGTCATTAATTTTGGTCGCTTTTACATCTAAAGCTCCTCTAAAAATAAAAGGAAATCCAAGAACATTATTGACCTGATTAGGGTGGTCAGAACGGCCTGTTGCCATTATAATATCATCTCTAGTTTTCATTGCTAAAGAATACTCGATTTCTGGATTTGGGTTAGCCATTGCAAAAACTATAGGATTTTTTGCCATACTTAATAGCATTTTAGGAGTCATCATATTTGACTTAGACAGACCAATAAAAACATCTGCATTTTTTAAAGCATCCTCTAAAGTGTTTATTTTTTTATTTGTAGCAAATTCTTTTTTTTCAACTGTTAAATCTTTTCTACTTGATCTTATGACTCCTTTACTATCAGTCATTATTATGTTTTCTGGTTTTAAACCAAAAGCTTTATACATTCTGGTACAGGAAATTGCTGCTGCTCCAGCCCCACAAACTACCATTTGAACATTTTCTATCTTTTTTTCAACAAGATCCAATGCGTTTAATAAAGCAGCTGATGAAATTATAGCAGTACCATGCTGATCATCATGCATAACAGGAATATCCAACTCTTCTGAAAGTCTTTTTTCAATTTCAAATGCTTCGGGAGCCTTTATGTCTTCTAAGTTTATTCCACCAAAAGTTGGTGAAATATTTTTAACTGTTTCTATAAATTTTTCTGTATCCTTTGCATCAATTTCAATATCAAAAACATCAATTCCGGCAAATATCTTAAAAAGTAATGCTTTTCCTTCCATAACAGGCTTAGACGCTTCAGGTCCTATATCACCTAAACCAAGTACAGCAGTTCCATTAGTAATTACCGCTACTAAATTTCCTTTAGATGTATATTTATACACATTGCTCTTGTCTTTCTCTATCTCTAAGCAAGGGTAAGCAACGCCTGGAGAATAAGCTAAAGACAAGTCTCTTTGAGTGCTATAGCTAGTAGTTGGTAATACTTCTATTTTCCCTGGATTAGGTTTGGCATGATAAACTAACGCTTCCTTTCTGTTGTTTTTATTTTTCATTTTCTTAAAGAGATTGTTGAATCTTTTTATAGTATAAATTTATAAAAAGCATTTTCAATAACATAGTAAATAGTTTAGTATAAAAATTTAACAAAAAACTATAATAAATAACACCCCAATGTATTTATCTATGTTTTATATTTACAATACTTAAATAAAATTTTAATTAAAAAAAATATTGAGGAGACTTCTTTTAATTATTTCTTGTTCTTTATTTGCTTTAGGAGTAGAAGCCCAATTAAGCAAAGTTCACTATATCCCGCCATTAACAGCTGCTGATGACCCTGGAGATCAATGGATATATATATCTACACCTAGCGCACAACCCATTAAATATGAAGTTAAAATTGGAGGAGTATTAGGGACGACTTTTAATTCAGGAACTGTATATGCAAGCGGAACTGTTGACAATACTAACCCAGTAGCAATTGCAGCTGCTCAAGATCCTGGAGATAATAATGGGTGGTGGAGTAACCTTTTTGTCCAATCTTCTGAAACAGAACTAGTTTTAAATAAAGGATTTATTATTGAAGCTGAGTCTGAAATTTACGTTTCTATTAGATCCAATTCTGATGGACAACAATTTCAAGCAGGAGCAATACTTAGTAAAGGAAAGTCTGGCTTAGGGACAAGATTTAGAGCAGGAATGTTTCAAAATCAAAATTCTGGGCATATTGGATTTATATCAGTAATGGCTAGTGAAGATTTAACCACAATTAATTTTGATTTCAAGGATAATATTCAAACTCTTGGAAATTCATCAGGCAGCTCTACCATATCATTAAATAAAGGCGAGAGCTATATTGTGGCTAGTCAAGGAGGACCAGGAAATGAACTAATTGGAACATTAATAACTTCAGACAAATCTATTGTTGTTAATACAGGTTCTGCTAGTGGAAGTTTTGAAACAGAAACAGGAGGGCAAGATTATGGTATGGATCAAATTGTTGGCTCTGACTTAGTGGGTTCTGAATATATATTTATTAGAGGAGAAGGATATGATGGGTGGGAAAACGTGTTACTTATAGCAGATCAAGATAATACTGAAGTCCTTATAAACGGAAATTCTTATGGAACGCTTGCTCTAGCAGGGGATTATTTTATTATTGAAGGGGTTAATTATAATTCAAACGGAAATATGTATGTCAGTACCGCTAATCTTGATGATAAATTATTTGCTTTTCAAGGTTTAGGAAGTGTCTACGATTCTGCAAATGCTGCTGCTGCAAATCAAGGAATGTTTTTTGTTCCTCCACTAAACTGCTCATCTAAAGGAGATGTAGACAATATTGCCTTTATAGATAAAATTGGTAATAAAACATTTGAAGGAGCCGTTACTTTTGTTACTAGAAAAGGTGCGGAAATTATAATAAACGGGATTGCTATTGAAGATCAAAACGGAGTTTCAGGACCATTAGATGTTAGTGGAAATGAAAATTATGTGACTTATAAAGTGTCTGACTTAACTGGGAATGTTTCCGTTAAGGGAAGTGATGAGCTATATGTAGCTTATTTTAATTATAGTGGAGCAGCCACAACTGGCGGGTTTTATTCAGGTTTTGCAACTCCGCCAGAAATTATTTTTGACGTAGAACTAGAAACTCTTGGCTCTTGCATCAAAGAAAATGGGGATTCTAATATTATACTAACTGCTTCAAATATTGAAAATTTTGATAGCATTCAATGGCTTATCGAAAATGAATCTGGAATATTTGTTCCAACTGGTGAAATCGGAAATACCTTTAACCCTACGTTAGCTGGATCTTATAAGCTAAAAGGAATTTTAGATTGCTCAAGTCTTGATTTTATTTCATCTAAAATTGTGGTAAGTGTCTGTCCATCTGATTCTGATCAAGATGGAATTATTGATAATATTGATTTAGACATTGATAATGATGGCATCAGCAATTATGTAGAGTCTTTTGGAAATGCATCAATTGATTTTACTAGTATAGAAAGCCCTTCTATTAAATTTGAAAAAGACGAATCAATCAATACTTTGATTTTAGAAAATGGAGGAAGTGTTGTAAGTATTCCTGCAGACGTGAATAAACTTGAAGGAAATGAAAATGGTATGTTTACTACAACCGTTGAGGGTGGCTCTGAAGTTCAGGTTAATTACACTCTTACATTTAAAGAAAATCTAAATATAAAATTATCTGACAATCCAGATGAAACTGACATAGATTACGGAGATATATTTATAATAAAAGCTTATCCTATAACACAAAATATTACTTTATTAGACCCTAATGACAATCTATTAATCGATACTAATTTTGATGATATTTTTGAAAGCGAGGTGTTAAATCATACGGCCAATGAAATAGTTTTTAAATTAAATATTAGTGGAAGTAGTACGTTTAATTATGAGTTTTTAGCAAGTGAAATCACTGGGATATCTTTTACTCACAAAAGAAATAACAGCGCTTCAAGCGGCGTTTATAATGGTAATTTATCGATTAAAAACTATTCGATTGATACTGATGGAGATTCTCAAGTTGACTATTTAGATTTAGATAGTGATGGAGACGGTTGTAATGATGTTATCGAGGCTGGTTTTATGGATGATGATGGCAATGGAATAGTTGGAATTGGGCTGCCAACTTTTGACAATAATGGTGTGAATGACAAAGGAGGAATTACAGATCATGATTACGCAATTCTTCCATTAAAAGATGATAATGATATTTATTTTTTTCAAAAAGTAAGCTCTCCGGTATTAATTAATTCATTACCCGTTTCCACAACAGCCTGTCAATCAGGAATTAGTACTAGTTTTAGCGTTGGAATTCAAACCTTAGACAACCCTTCTTTTGTTTGGCAAATTTATAATTCAGATTCCTCCAATTACGAACCTTGGGATAATTTAAGTGAAACTGAAACTTATTCTGGAACAAATACTCCCACTTTAAACATTAACAATGTTAACATTGATATGAGTGGTAATAAATATAGAGTACTGGTTAATTCTGACCAATATTTATGTCCTACTGTAAGTGATGAAGTCGTATTAACGGTATTTGAAAAACTGCCAACTGCAAATGAAGTTAACACCATTATTTTGTGTGATGACAATTCTGTTGGGGATGATACTGATGGGATCATTTCAACTTTTGACTTAGCCTCTAAAACTACTACTATTCTAGGTGCTCAAAGTGCTGACGACTTCACTGTCAGTTATCATTTAACTCAAGGTGATGCAGATGACACGACTAGTACTGGACTTACTTCTCCTTATACTAACTCAGTTGCTGGTGGAGAAAAAATATTTGTAAGAGTTTTAAGCAATACTACAGGCTGTTACAGAGCCACTACTTCCTTTGATTTAACTGTAGCGCCTCTTCCTGTTATTATTAATCCTGTAATTAAGATTGAACAATGTGATGATGACGATGACAATGATGGAGTTTCTATCCATAATTTAACAGAATCACAATTATTGATTTCTTCTGATTACCAAAATGAAACGTTTGAATATTATACTGATGCTGATTTTAATACAGGTTCTTTAATTGCTGATTCAACTGCTTTTCAAAATGATCCTTTTAATGATTCTGTCTATGTTAAAATAATCACCACAAACAATTGCTACAGGACCTCACAAATTGATATTACAGTAGCTGCTAGTCAAATATCTAAAACCTTCATGGAAGACAACGATACTTTCTATGCTGTTTGTGATGACTCTCCTGCCTTAACCCAAGATGGAATTGCTACTTTCAGTAGTGCTGTTTTAAAAGAAGTTAAACAGAAACTTATCGCTTCTAATGCTAAATTTAGTGCTCAAAATATCCGCGTCACACTTCACACTAAATCTGAAGATGCTTTAAGTGGAGAAAATTCTATAAATATTGATCAGGACTTTACTAACACTACGGCTACTACTCAACCAATATGGGCGAGAATAGTTAATATAGATATAAGTAGCTTCGAATGCTTGGGCTATGAACAAGTAGCCACTCTTTATGTAGAGCCTAGGCCTGTAGCTAATGCTGTAACTATTAATAAGCAATGTGATGGAGATAGCGCCTTAGATCTAGATTCTCAAGATGGGAAGTTTCCTTTTGATACTTCTTTAATTCAAGCTACTCTTGTAGGTGCTCAAACTAACGTAACAACTTATTATTATCTGCCTGACGGAACATTAATTGGTAATGAACTGCCTAACCCGTTCTTGTCAACTTCACAAACTATTGATATTAAAATTGAATTAGCTACGGCTCTTAATAGCGTAACTAATCCAGATGGTATTTGTTATGATACCACTACCCTAGAATTTGTAGTAAACGACTCGCCTGAAGCTTATCCAGTCACTATTGCTGAACATTGTGATGATGGAACAGATGACACAGATGGATATTCTGAGTTTGATACTTCCACTATCTTAAGTATGCTTTTAACCAATCCTAGTACAGGAATTACTCAAAGTTTAACAGACTACACTGTGAGCTTTAGTTATAAAGATGATAAAGGTGTCAGCCAAACAACTGCTACACTTTCTAATCCATTTAACACTAAAACTCAAACAGTAATAGCAACTGTCACTAACCCACTTAATTTAGATTGTATTATTACTAAGTCTATTGAGTTTGTGGTCAACCCTCTTCCTGTTTTTGAAAGAAGTGATGACACGAGTATTGTTTGTTTAAATCTAAACCCTATTCCAATTGGTGTAAAATCCTCAGACAGTAGAACATACTCTTATACATGGACACGTAACGGAACTTCCTACCCTACTAATATCGCTGGAGTTGACTCAAGTATTTTAATAGGTCTTGGTGGTGAATATGTAGTCACTGCAACTACTAAAGATGGAACTAACTGCTCTAGAAGTTTGTCCATAACCATAAGTGAGTCTGAAATCGCCACAGTAAAACAAAAAGATATTGTAGTAACTGATTTAAAAACTGGTCCAAACAATACTATTACAGTCTTGACAGAGACTCTTGGAATTGGAGACTATGAGTACGCTATTGATGATGCGTTAGGGCCTTATCAAGATGAGACATTATTCGAACAAATACGACCTGGAATACATACTATATATATTAGAGATAAAAACAACTGTGGCATCGCTAAAATAGATGTGTCTATCATAGGTTATAAAAAGTTCTTTACACCAAACGGAGATGGTATACACGATACGTGGAAAATGCTAGGGATAAGGTCTGACTTCCAACCTAAAACTAGAGTCTATATTTTTGATAGGTATGGCAAACTCTTAAAAGAATTAGATCCACTAAGCAAAGGATGGAACGGAACCTTTAACGGAAAACCAATGCCATCAACCGACTACTGGTTTAGTGTGTTTTTAGAAGATGGTAGAGAACTTAAATCCCACTTTAGCCTAGTAAGAGATTGGTAAATTAAA
>TARA_B110000914_G_scaffold188901_1_pt1 | contig 15902 bp, 17 predicted proteins | sample TARA_B110000914 | Tara Oceans TARA_B110000914 (sample SAMEA4397983) | marine metagenome | biome: Polar Biome; feature: [MES] marine water layer (ENVO:01000295) within the mesopelagic zone...; material: water (ENVO:00002006), including particulate matter (ENVO:01000060) such...
TATTGATCTGGATCCACTAGTCTTATTTATAATATGTATTCCACTTAAGTTTAAAGTATCATTAACAACTTCACCTTTAAAAGTTTTATAGTTTTTTGTTGTTTGGGAAAAATTAATATGAGTTCCAAAAAAAAGAAAACACACTAATATGCTAACCTCTTTTAAGGATTTTTTTAAATCTATCACTTTGTTTTACTAAAAAATCAATTAATTGAAATTCATTGCTCTTCTTGAATAAAAACTTAGATGGAAATTTTTCATCACAATACAATAAAAATTCTGAAATTTTTTCTTTTGGAATACCCAGGTTAGCTAAAAAAAAAGAATCGTCATAAACTTCTCTAAGCAAATTGCTTGGTTTATAATTAATAGCACTGGAATCAGATGAATTTTGATCTTTTGAGCTAGACTTTGATATTGCATTATATAAATTAATAAAATTAAGACCATTTGTTAACCTACCAGACTTTAATATTTGATTTTCAATCTTGGTTGATTTGTCAAAAGTATAATCTACTTTTTTAAATTCCTCCTCTTTTAAATCAAGAAACTTTTCTGTATTCTCAGGCCCAACAACGACTTCATCTAATTGGGTAACCTTTTCATTTACATCAATGACTATTCTACTCTTTTGTAAAATTTCTTTAGAAATTACTAATGACCTAATTTGATACTGAACTGAAGAAAAAACAAGACGATCATTAAGTTTTACCTTAATTTCAAACTCACCTTCTTTATTAGTAATTGTAGCTTCCTGAGATGTGTTGTTTATTACATTTGCTGAAACAACGTTACTATTTCTGTATAATACCTTTCCTCTAATCCAAGTTCTATAATCAGATTGTGCAAAAGAAAAATTGCAAATAAAAAAAAAGATTAAAATTTTAAATAAATGTTTCATTAAGTTAAAAAAGTAGAGCGAGAGACCGGGTTCGAACCGGCGACCATCAGCTTGGAAGGCTGACGCTCTACCAACTGAGCTACTCTCGCAATTATACAAATATAATATTAATGAATTATTATAAGTTATTTACTTTACTAAAAATTATATTATTATTTTTATATAGTATGGATTTAATTTTAAAAAAAGTTAATTCAAAAAATTTACTCCCTGTTAGAAGTAAAGTTTTAAGAAGTAATTCTAGCTACGAACATTGTAAATTTGAAGGTGATGAAAGATTAGATGCAATTCACATAGGGGCTTATAAGAATAACACTATTGTGGGTGGGGTATCAATAATTAAAAATATATCAACAAAAATTGATTTAGTAAATTGTTATCAATTAAGAGGAATGTGTGTATTAGATGTATATCAGAAAAAAGGAATTGGACGGAAATTATTAGAAAACGCAGAGAAAATCTGTAAAAATTTAAATGTTAATTATATTTGGATGAATGCTAGAGAAAAATCTGTTGATTTTTATATAAAGTTTAATTATATCTGTTTAGAAGAAACTTATATTATTCAAGGTATTGGAATACATTCTTTTCTTTATAAAAAATTAAAATGAATTTAAGAATACATAGAACTTGTTTAATATTTATTTTTATTTGTAGTATTAATTTTTCTCAAAAAAATATGGATTTAGATGTAATTAGAGGAATAAAAAAGCCTGACTTAGTAGGAGATAGTATTTTACTTGAAAGCAATACTTATCAAGCTTTTAAAATAATGGAAGATGCCGCAAAAAAAGATGGGTTTAATCTTAAAATTGTTTCTGCTTACAGAGGATATGATCGTCAAAAAAATATTTGGAATAATAAATACAATAAATTCACAGTCATTCATTCTTTAGAACCCTTAAAAGCAATTGAAGAAATTATAAGATACTCTACTATTCCTGGAACTTCAAGACATCACTGGGGTACCGATATTGATATAATTGACGGGGATTACTCTGATGTGAAAGACGTTCTAATGACCAGTAAGTTTGAAAAGGGTGGCATTTTTTATGACATTAAACAATGGTTAGACTTAAATTCTGAAAAATTTGGATTTTTTATTACCTACAATAATGATCCTAAAAGAATGGGGTTTGATTATGAGCCTTGGCATTATAGCTACGCTCCTATTTCTAAAAAAATTTTAAAAAAATTATTAAAGTCTGGATTAAAACAAATTATTCAAAAAGAAAGTATTAATGGAGTAGAATATTTTAATGATAAGTTTATAATTAAATATATAAATGAAAATATTTTAGATATTAATCCAGATTTGAAATAAGTAATCTTTCGATTATAATTATATTTGAAAATTAATTAACTCTTTGAAAATTTCTAAAAAAGTAATTTTAATGATTCTTGATGGGTGGGGAATAGCCAAAGACCCTAGTGTTTCAGCAATAGACAAGGCAAACACACCTTTTATCGATTCCTTATACTCAAATTATCCATTTGCAGAACTTTCAACGTTCGGTCAAAGTGTAGGACTTCCTAAAGGGCAAATGGGAAATAGTGAAGTGGGACATATGAATTTAGGAGCAGGAAGAGTAGTTTACCAAGATTTAGCAAGGATTAATTTAGATATTAAAGAAAATACATTTAAAGATAAAGTCATTTTAAAAAATACGTTAGAATCTGTAAAGAATAACAATGCAAAACTCCACTTAATTGGATTAGTTTCTGACGGAGGAGTTCATTCACATATAGATCATTTAGAAGAAATTTTAACTATAAGTAAAGAAATGAATCTGAAAAATGTATTCGTTCATGCTTTTACTGATGGTAGAGACGTTGATCCAAAATCAGGAATTCAACTAATTGAAAGACTAAATAAAAAAATAACTGAATCTGGAGCATGTCTTTCCAGTTTGATAGGAAGATATTATGCAATGGATAGAGATAAAAGATGGGAAAGAACAAAAAAATCTTATGATTTACTTATAAATGGCAAAGGAAAATCATCTTTAAATGTTATTGATTCAATAAAAGAGTCTTATAACAACGGAGTTACTGATGAATTTATTAATCCAATAATTTTGGTGGATGACAATAAGCAACCTAAAGGGCTTATAAAAGAAAATGATTATGTGATTTTTTTCAATTTCAGAACTGATAGAGGAAGGCAATTAACTCAAGTATTAACTCAAGAAAATACTGAAGAGTTTGAAATGAAAAAAATGAATTTAAACTTCGTCACTCTAACTAATTATGATGAATCATTTAAAGGAATTAAAACTATTTATGAAAAAGATAATTTAGTTGATACTTTAGGTGAAGTTTTAGAAAAAAATAAAAAAAAACAAATCAGAATTGCAGAAACTGAAAAATACCCTCATGTAACATTTTTCTTTAACGGAGGAAGAGAAAAACCATTTGAAAATGAAATCAGAATTTTATGTCCATCTCCAAAAGTTGCAACATACGACCTAAAACCTGAAATGAGCGCAAATGAAATAACAGATTCTATTATAAAAGAAATTAACAAGAAATCTGCCGATTTTATTTGTTTAAATTTTGCTAATCCAGATATGGTTGGACATACTGGTGATATTAATGCTGCAATAAAAGCCTGCGAAACTGTAGACAATTGCGCAAGTAAAATAATTGAATTGGCACTTAAAAAAGGATACTCTTCATTAGTAATTGCTGATCATGGTAATTGTGACAAAATGTTAAACTCAGATGGAAGTCCAAACACTGCACACACCACAAATATGGTTCCTGTTATATTAGTTGATAATGAAATTAAAAGTATATCCAATGGTATTTTGGGTAACATTGCTCCTACAATTCTTGAATTAATGAATCTTAAAAAGCCTAATTTAATGAGTTGTGAATCTTTACTAAAATAATCATGAAAAAAATTATACTCTTATTGACATTAAGTTTATTATTTTCTTGTAATAATTCAAAAAAACCTTCTAAAAATAATATTAAGGAAATTAATGAAGAAGAATATATTGATCTATTAGGTGTATTTAATAAAAATGAACTTAAAAAACAACCTCATGATTTTTGGTTTAAAGAAAACTATACAAACTATGAACTTGACCACGATATAGCTGATCAAATTAAACCTCTAATTAAAGAAATAGAAATTACAGTGTTTATGGGAACTTGGTGTAGTGACAGTCGAATGCATTCTCCTGCTTTTTTCAAACTAATAGATTACTTAAAAATAGAAGATAGAAAAATGAAACTGATAGCTATGACTCTTGACAAAACAACTCCTGATAGTTTAGAAAAAAATCAAGACATTATAAATATTCCAACTATTATTTTTAAAAAGAATGGTAAAGAAATTAATAGAATAGTTGAGTTCCCTATTGAAACAATTGAAAAAGATATTTTTAATATTTTAAGTGGAAACGATTATAAAAATGCATATGCAGATTTCTAATTATGAGTTTAATTAAATCTAAAGAAGAGATAGAGTTAGTAAGAGAAAGCGCTCAATTAGTTTCCAGAACCTTAGGAATGCTTGCTTCAGAAATTAAACCAGGTATAACCTCATTACGTCTAGATTCATTAGCAGAAAATTTTATTAGAGATCATAAGGCTATCCCCGGATTTTTAGGGTTATATGATTTCCCTAATACTCTTTGTATTAGCCCAAACTCACAAGTAGTACATGGAATTCCCAATAATACTTTTTTAAAAGATGGAGATGTAATTTCAATTGATTGTGGAGTATTAAAAAATGGATATTATGGTGATCATGCATACACTTTTGAAGTTGGAGAAGTAGATGAAAAAATTAAATCCCTTTTAAAGTCTACTAAAGAATCACTCTATAAAGGGATTTCACAATTCAAAATTGGAAACAGAGTTGGTGATGTGGGTTATGCAATACAGAATTACAATGAATTAAATGGGTATGGAGTTGTTAGAGAGCTTGTAGGCCATGGATTAGGAAAGGAAATGCACGAAAAACCAGAAATGCCAAATTATGGCAAAAGAGGGACGGGAAAAAAGTTTCAAAATGGTATGGTAGTAGCGATTGAACCTATGATTAACATGGGATCCTCAAAAATAAATCAACTAGAAGATGGTTGGACAATTTTTACATCAGATAATTTACCTAGCGCTCATTTCGAACATAATATTGCATTAATTAATGGAAAACCGAATTTACTTTCAACCTTTGATTTTATTTATGAATCTTTAGGAATAAAAAGTGAAGAAGAAAAAAAATTTAAATAATTGAATTATTTAATAAAATTTCTAATAAACATAGTTCCTAGACCACAATTAATTTTTTGGAGTAAAATTCTACAACCATTTTTGGATTTATTTTATAGAGGAAACAACTTTTTAGATCCAATTAATGGTAAATTTTATAGAAAATTTCTTCCCTATGGTTACGTAAAACAAAGAAAAAATGCTTTAAGCCCAGGCACCCTGTCTCTAGAAAGACATAGATTACTATGGCTTTATTTAAATAATGAAACTGATTTTTTTACAAAAAAAATAAAAGTATTACATATAGCACCCGAACAATGTTTTTATAAAATTTTTAAAAATTTAAAAAATATTAATTACACAACCTTTGACTTAAACTCACCATTAGCAGACATAAAAGGAGACATTTGTAAAATGCCATTCCAAGTCAATTCATTTGATTATATCCTTTGTAATCATGTTTTAGAACATATTGATGATGACATAAAAGCCATGATGGAAATTTTTAGAGTTTTAAACTTTAACGGAACAGCTATCCTTCAAGTTCCAATTGATTTCAATAATACAACAACTTTAGAAGATAATAGCATCATTAACAGGCAAGAAAGAATAGAAAAATTTGGTCAATACGATCACGTAAGGCTTTATGGATTAGATTATTTTAAAAGATTAAAAAATATTGGATTTGAAGTTAGGCAAGTTCAATATGCTTTAAACTTTAAACAAGAAGAAGTATTAAAGTATGGTATAGAAAAAAATGAAGTTATTCCTGTGTGTAAAAAATTAATTTAAAATTAAATTCTCAAATTTTTTTGTAAAATAAGTTTTTACTTCATTTTTTTCATCCAAATAAACTATCATAACTTCAATATTTAACAAAGAGCTAATTAACAGCTTAGACTCTTCTATTGGCATAGCCATAAAAGCTGTAGCGTATCCATCAGCAGATATACAATTATCAGCCAAAACAGAAGTCCCTAAAACATTTGTACTATAAGCATTCCCGTTTTTGGGATTAACTGTATGAACAATTTTTTTTCCTGTTATAGAATCAATTAAAAATTTTCTATAATTACCAGAGCTTGCAAGAGCCTTGTCTTTTAAGGTAATTCGTAAATTATAACTATTGAGGTCAGAATTTAAAGGGTCTGCAATACCAACCCTCCAAGGAGTGTTTGAAGTGCTGTTTAAACCACTAGCATACATTTCTCCTCCAATTTCAATTAAATGATTAGTAATTTGATTATCAATTAACATTTTTGATATTACATCAACACAATACCCTTTAGCTATAGCGTTAAAATCAAGAAAAATTCCATTTTTTTTCTTTACAATTCTGTCATTAAGCAATGTAACATTTTCAAAACCAGTAAGGTTCATTAAGCTATCTTTATTAAATAACCTACTTGTATTCCTATTAGGACCTAATCCATATGCGTTAACTAATATCCCTATAGTTGGATCAAAAAATCCATTAGATGATTTCCAAATTATTTTAGATTGATAAAAAACATTTTTAAAATGACTATCAACTATAACAGAATCAATTCCATTGTTAATTTTTGATATATCAGATGAAATAAGGTAAGTTGAAAGTGATCTATTTATTTCAAAAAAAATAGAATCTGTTAATTCCTCTATATTTTCTAGTGAATGTTCTGATGAATAAACAATCTTAAAGGAAGTTCCAAGAGCATATCCTGAATAGATATGTGTTTTAGGTGAATTAGCACAACTAAAACATAAAAAAGCAAAAAGAAGTAAACTAGTTAATTTTTTCAAGTCCGTTAAAATTAACAATATAGTCTGAATTTTTAAATAGTGGCAATTCATAATTTTCAGAATTTGCTAAACCAACTCCAGCATAATACAATGTTGCGTCAAAGCTAGTTGCGTGAGCTTTAATTTTATCAAGATCTAAAATTGTAACATCTCTGGGATTATTTGGATAACAAATTGCCTTAACTATTATAAAAGATAGTTTTTTATCTTTTGCACAAACAAATTGAGGGTCTTTTTTTAATTGACTATTAACAGATAAAAATTCATAATTTTTATCTTCTAATTCTTTGCCAACAATATTCATTGCTAGCCGATGTTTTTCTAAATTGTTTAAAGGGACTGGTAAAATATTATCCTCCAAAATCGTCAAATCTAACATTTTCAGGTGGAACACCAAAATCATCAGCCATTTTTTCAATAGCTTGATTCATTAAAGGAGGTCCACAGAAATATACTTCAATATCTTCAGGACTTTCATGATGATTTAGGTAATTATCAATAACAGTTTGATGAACAAAGCCTATAAAACCATCACCTTCTCCATCTAAACCATCCTTAACCTTCCAATTATCAACTTCTAATGGCTCTGAAAGAGCAATATAAAACTTGAAATTCGGAAAATCTTTTTCTAAAGCTTTAAAATGATCTATATAAAAAAGTTCTCTTTTTGATCTTCCACCGTACCAAAAACTAACTTTTCTACCAGTTTTTAGAGTTCTAAATAAATGATATAAATGAGACCTCATAGGTGCCATTCCAGCTCCTCCTCCTACATAAAGCATTTCAGCTTCAGTATGATTGATGAAAAATTCCCCATAAGGGCCAGAAATAGTAACCTTATCTCCTGTTTTTCTAGAAAAGATGTATGATGAAGCAACACCAGGGTTAACATCCATCCAATCATTTTTATTTCTATCAAATGGAGGTGTAGCAATTCTAACATTTAACATAATTTCTTTTCCTTCTGCAGGGTATGAAGCCATTGAATAAGCTCGATCTACAAGTTCCGGGTTTTTCATTTTCAAGTCCCAAAGTTTAAAATTATCCCATTCTAACTTAAACTTATCTGGCTCACCAGGATGTTCTTCAGGATGAGACTTTATATCCAAATTTTTAAAATCAATCTCACACTCAGGGATTTCAATTTGAATATAACCACCAGCCTTATAACCCATATCATTGGGAATTTCTACGACAAATTCTTTTATAAATGAAGCTACATTCCAATTACTTACTACAGTAGCCTCCCATTTCTTAATTCCAAATACTTCTTCAGGAACTTCAATAACCATATTTTGTTTTACCTTAACTTGACAACCAAGTCTCCAACCTTCTGCAATTTCTTTTCTACTAAAATGAGGTTTTTCTGTAGGCAAAATTTCTCCACCACCTTCTTTGATTATACATTTACACTGTACACACGTTCCCCCACCTCCACAAGCAGAGGGTAAGAAAATTTTATTATTTCCAAGAGTAGATAAAAGAGTACTTCCAGATGAAACTTCTACCTCGTTTTCACCATTAACAAAAAGTGTTACTGGACCTGAAGGTAGTAGCTTGGCTTTTACAACTAAAAGCATACCAACTAAAATCATAATAATGGCTAAAAAAACGATAATACTAAAAATTATATATGTAGTAATTGTCATAAAAACTATAATTTAATTCCCATAAAACTCATGAAACCAAATGCCATAAGTCCAGTTATTATAAAGGTAATTCCTAATCCTTTTAAAGGAGCAGGAACATTTGAGTAAGCTATTTTTTCTCTAATTGCAGCTATTGCTACAATTGCTAGAAGCCATCCAATTCCAGAACCAAATCCATAAATAGCGGATTCTGTAATTCCAGAAAAATCTTTTATTTGCATAAATAATGATCCACCCAAAATCGCGCAATTAACTGCAATTAAAGGAAGAAAAATTCCTAAAGCACCATATAAAGCTGGTGCAAATTTCTCAACTATCATTTCCACTAACTGAACCATGGAAGCAATTACAGCAATAAACATAATAAAACTTAAAAAGCTTAAGTCTAGTTCAGCATATTCAGGTCCAATCCAACCAAGAGCACCTGGTTTTAATAAATACTGATCTATTAAAAAATTTAATGGAACTGTAACTGTTAAAACAAAAATTACAGCAAAACCTAATCCAACAGCAGTTTTGACAGTTTTTGAAACAGCTAAATATGAACACATACCTAAAAAATAGGCAAAAATCATATTTTCAATGAAAATACTTTTTACAAACAAATTAGCGTAATCAATCATAATTATTAATTTAAATTATCCCTGCTCTATTAATTTTCTATTCCTAGATCTTTGTATCCAAATAATAATACCAACAGTAATAAGTGCCATTGGAGATAATAGCATAAGGCCATTGTCTACATAGCCCATTTCATACATAAAATCAGGAATAACCTGAAACCCTCCTAATTTTCCAGAACCTAAAAGTTCTCTAAAAAAAGCTACTAAAATTAAAATCCATCCATACCCTGCAGCATTTCCAATACCATCTAAAAATGATCTCCACACTCCATTTCCTAAAGCAAAAGCTTCTAAACGTCCCATGACAATACAGTTAGTAATAATCAATCCTATAAATATTGATAATTCTTTACTCACATCATACGCATAGGCTCTAAGTACTTGATCAACTAGAATAACCATAGCAGCTACAACTACTAATTGAACTATAATTCTAATTCTATTAGGAATCAAATCTCTCAATAATGAAATAATCACGTTACTAGCTGCCATAACTGCCATAACTGAAATACTCATAACTATTGCAGATTTTAACTGAACTGTAATGGCTAAAGCTGAACAAATACCCAAAACCTGAACGGTTATTGGATTATTGTCATCCATTGGATCTGAGAGTAAATCTCTATTTTTGTTTGACATATTATCTAATTTAAAGCTATCGATTTTGATCTTAGAGTATTGAAATAAGGTATATAATGTTCTAACCTCTCTTTTATCATGTCTGAAACTCCGTCTCCAGTAATTGTTGCTCCAGATATTGCGTCAACTTCATGGTCATTTTTATCAGAGTTCTTAGGATCATTATTAGTTTTAGAAACTTTTATTCCCATTAAATTATTGTTTGAATCAAATAGTTTTTCATTAATAAAGCTTTCTTGAAACCAATCTTGAGTGATTTCAGCACCAAGACCTGCTGTTTCTCCTATATGATCAAAAACAATTCCCTTAATTGTATTCAAATCTCCCTTTAAAGAAATGTAACCATATATTGCATTCCATAAACCATTTCCTCTTATTGGTATGATATAATATTTTTCAGAATCTATATTAGCAACATATAGAGGAAAGTTTTGGTCTTCAGGTGATTTTTTTAATTCAAGGGATAGTTTTACATTATTAAAAACGTCAACCGACAGGTCAATTGATCCATCATTTTGAATAGCTAGCTGATCTTCAATGTATTTATTAAACAACAATTCTGCCCCGTCCCTATCAATAATAACACCTACAGTTGATAGAATATTTTGCATTTTTTCTTTTCTGACATTTTCTAATTGCAATTCTTTCAAAGATTGAGAAGTATATGCTAGAACCGTTGCGACTACAAATACCATTATAGTGGCAAATAAAAAGGTGTATAAATTTGAATCTCTATTCATTTTAAACAGTTTTTAAACTTCTTTTGATTCTTTTATTAATATTAGCTTCAACTACATAATGATCAATAGTAGGTGCAAAAACATTCATTAATAAAATTGCTAGCATTACACCTTCAGGATAAGCTGGATTAAATACTCTAATTAGAATACAAAACAATCCTACCAATAATCCATATATCCATTTTCCTTTTACCGTCTGAGCAGCAGAAACAGGGTCAGTAGCCATAAAAACTACACCAAAAGCAAAACCACCAACCATCAAATGATTAATCCAATTAAAACTCATTAACTCATTTGCTCCCCATAAATTAAACAACAGTCCTGTTATAGCAGCTCCAATTAAACTTCCAACCATAATTCTCCAACTACCTACTCCAGTATAAACTAAGATTAATGCGCCAACTAGAACCATAAGAGTAGAAGTTTCAGCAATGGATCCAGGTATAGAGCCCATAAACATTTCCATAGATTCATATGGTAATGAACTACTACCTGAAGCTAACATTCCTAAAATAGTTTCACCTGAAATACCATCAACATTTGAAGCTTCAGAGACCCAAACTTGATTACCTGACATATAAGTAGGGTAAGCAAAAAAGGCGAAAGCTCTAGCAGTCAAGGCAGGATTTAAAATGTTCATACCAGTTCCTCCAAAGGCTTCTTTTCCAATAAACACAGCAAAAGCTACAGAAAGACCAACCATCCAAAGTGGAATATCCACTGGCATAATCATGGGTATTAATAGCCCCGTAACAAGGTAACCTTCATTAATTTCATGTCCTCTAAAAACAGCAAAAGCAAACTCAATAGTAAGGCCAACTATATAAGAAACAGCAATCATAGGAAGAATTTTCAATGAACCATGTACAATTAAATCCATAGTATTAAAATCAGTACCTAACTGAGAATAATATTGAAAACCAGTATTATAAATTCCGTAAAAAAGAGCCGGTAAAAGAGCAATTATTACAGTAATCATTGTTCTTTTAAGATCAACAGCATCTCTTACATGGGCACCATGTTTTGTAGTGTGATTTGGTACAAATAAAAATGTATCAAATGCATTAAAAGCCGGAGCGAATTTTTCCCATTTTTCTCCTTTGTTAAATGGCTTTTTTAAATTATCTAGTATATTTCTAATATTCATATTATGCTGTTAACCAACTTCTGAAATCATTAAATCGAGTCCTTTTCTAATTATGTATTGAGCTTCTATTTTAGAAGAAGACGAATAATCTATTAATGAAAAATCTTCTGGTGCTACTTCATAAATACCTAAATTTTCCATTTTTTCAATGTCTCCAATCATACATTCTTTAAGTAATTGCATTGGAAGAATATCCATAGGAAAAACTTTCTCCATTTCACCAGTTACAACAAAAGCTCTTTCTTCTCCATTCATATTTGTATCTAAATCGTATTTTTTATTTGGAAATAACCAAGAAAAAGAAGTTTTATAAATACTAGGAACTTTGTTATTAATAAAAGGAATCCATCCAAACATTTTGTGATTATTTCCTTCTCTTAAGATTGAGAAAGTATTATTGTAAAAACCTAAATAATTATTTTTGTCTACCGTTTTACCTGATAGAACATCTCCATTAATAAATCTTAACAAATCATCATTAACACCTGCATCATTTATTATTTTTGATAATTTAGAACCAGCTATTGTTTTATAATATTGAGGGTGTTTAACAGGTGGACCCGCAATAGCAATAGTTCTTAAAGGAATATAATTACCTGTTAAAAAAAATCTTCCTATAATTGCTACATCCTCAGGATTAATAGTCCAGACTTTTTCACCACTATTAACAGGGTCAATATGGTGGATTTGAACACCAACATTTCCAGCTGGATGAGGGCCACTAATATTATGAATAACAACATCGTTGATTTCATTAATAAACGTTTGATGATTTTTTTCAACACAAATATTCAAATCACCGTCTGTTAATTTTCTTAAAACCTGAATTCCAGTCGTAAATTCATTTTTCTGATCATCTAAAACAATTTGAATGTCAGCAGAAATTGGAGCCGTGTTTAAAGTTGAAACAAAAATAGACTTTGGATTATCTTCAGGGTTTGCTATAATATCATAAGGCCTTTGATTTATGAATGGCCAACAGCCAGACTCCAATAAAGAAGCTTTTATATCATCTCTTTTGAAATTCTTGAAATTAGTAGTTTTAAATTTCTTTGATTTTTGAAAAGAATCTGTATCTATGATGATTTCAATAATTTTTCTTTTTTTGCCTCTTACAATGTCTTTAACTATTCCTGAGACAGGGGAGCAAAATTTCACCTCTTGATTATCTTTAGAATAAAAAACTACATCACCTGCCTTAACATTCTCACCAACTTTTACAGCCATTTTGGGTGTAATTAAATGAAAATCAGCAGGGTTTAAAGAAATAGATTTTGGGAAGGCGGCTTTTTTAACAATATTTTCAGCAGCACCTTTTATTTTAATGGTTAAACCATTTTTAATCTTGATGTCATTTGACATAATTAATCTACTATAAATAGAGCGCAAATTTATCAATTAAAAGTATTAAGTAAAAGTTGATTTACTATTAAATTTTTTATTTATAATCATTCTAAATAAATAAAATTTTTCTTCAACAAATAAATTAAAAAAGTAATATATTTAAACATTATTATGTCTACTAATTCATTTCCTATAACAATATTCCTCATTTTATTAGTCTGGTTTAATAGTTATACACAACAAAATTACGTCAGCAATAACATAAAGAGTATTAAATTATTAAACTCTAAGACAAATTCTAATTATCCAATAATTAATTTTGACGACCAACTAGAATTATGTTTTGACGACTTAGAAGCTGACGAAAAAGATTATTACTTTAAAATAAATCACTTTGATTATAATTGGAATTCATCAAATCTTTTTAAATCAGAATTTTTAAATGGTTTTGATGATATTAGAATTGATGATTATAAAAACTCTTACAATACTCTTCAAAGTTACACTCACTATAGACTAAAAATACCTAACAATGATCTAAATTTTAAAATATCTGGCAACTATTCAGTAAGTATTCACCTCTCTAATGATAAAAAAGTTTTTGAGAAAAAATTTTCAATAAATGAAAATTCAATAAATATAAGTATGTCAATATCTAGATCTAATAAAATTGAAGACATTGAGTCTTCACAAAATATTGATGTAGCTATAAATTGTAATAATTGTTCAAAAATCTATAACAATTCATCAGATCTAAAATTAATAATCATTAAAAATAATAACTGGACAAATTCAAGAATTATAAACAAACCAAGATATGTATTAAGCAATAAGTTAATTTACCGTGAGATTAATTTTAAGGGTGGAAATGAATATTTAAGTTTTGATACTTCAAACATTATTTCAACTAATTACAGATTATATAAAACAGAATTAAAAAACTTATATAATAACTATATAGTAACTGATTTTGAAAGAACGAATGAGAAATATGAGTACAATCCCGATAAAAATGGATCTTATACATTAAATAGTATGTTTGGTGATTTCGATATTGAAAATGATTATTCAAATGTTCATTTTACTTTAAAACCAAATCTAATTGATTTAGGATCTAAAGTCTATATAATCGGAGAATTTAACAATTTCAATCCTAATAAAAATTATGAATTAACTTTAAACGGAAATAAATTTGAAGGCAATTTTAAATTCAAACAAGGTTATTACAATTATAATTATTGTTATAAAAACTCTTCTAATCCAGATATAATAAATTACTTTAGAGGAGATTTTTGGCAAACCGAAAATTTGTATTCAGCTTTATTATATGAGAAAAAAATCAATGACAAATATTTTAAATTAATTGGTCATTCATCCGTTTCTTCTTCATTTATAAAGAATTAACAGTACCTATTAGTTTTATTTTTACATAATCTCTACATTAGCATTTGAGATGATAAACCACGTTACACAAGGAATTAAAGTATCTGTTAAAAACGCTTATGATGGATCTTATTTTAAGAACTATAGGCTTCATTTTTCGTTTAATTATTTTGTGAGAATAACTAACCATAGCAAGAGCACTGTTCAATTAAAATCTAGACATTGGAGAATATTTGATGCACTAAATTCAGATATTATAATTGACGGAGAAGGAGTAATAGGTCAAAAACCATTAATTAAGCCCGGAGATAACTACGAATACTCTTCAAAATGCCTAATCACTTCTCCAGTAGGTGCGATGAGAGGTTTTTATAATATGATAAATGTAAATACAGGCAAAAAATTTAGAGCCTATATTCCAACCTTTAAACTTACCGCACCTCAAGCCCTAAACTAAACCTTTATTTAAATTTTAAAAATGAAAAATTCAACATTTAAAATACCCCAGCTTAAAAATGAAGAAATAAAAGATTATTTAAAAAATTCAGATGAAAGAAAGGATGTCATTGATACATATAATTCAATGTATAGTGAAAACATAAAAATTCCTCTTTATATTGGAAGTGAAGAGATTTATACTGAAGAAAGAAGGAATATCAAACCTCCTCATGATCATCAAAAGATTGTTGGATCCTATTCTATTTGTAATTCAAGTCACGTTGAAAACGCTATAAGTTGTGCTTTAGAAATAAAAGATCAATGGACTAATACTCCATGGCAGGAAAGAGCAGCCATATTTTTAAAAGCAGCCGAATTAATTGCAGGTCCTTATAGATCCAAAATTAATGCTGCTACAATGATTGGCCAATCTAAAACAATATTTCAAGCAGAAATTGATGCTGCCTGTGAGTTAGTAGACTTTCTTAAGCTAAACATAGTTTATATGAGTGAAATCTATAAAGAACAACCTATTACAGTTGGAGACGTTTCAAATAAATTAGAATACAGACCATTAGAAGGTTTTGTGTACGCTATAACTCCTTTTAACTTTACAGCAATTGGGGGGAATCTTTGTGCTAGCGCAGCTTTAATGGGAAATGTTATTTTATGGAAACCTAGTGATCATCAAATATTCAGTGCTAAGATCATTATGGATGTTTTTAATGAAGCTGGACTTCCTAAAGGAGTTATAAACATGGTAACTGGAGATCCTGTTTTAGTAACTGACATTGCATTAAACAACTCCAATCTTTCTGGAATTCATTTTACTGGATCAACAAATGTTTTCAAACAATTGTGGAGTAAAGTAGGGTCAAACATTAATTTATATAAAGATTATCCTAGAATTGTTGGAGAAACTGGTGGGAAGGATTTTATTGTTTCGCATCCATCTGCTAATTCAAGAGTGGTCTCAACTGCAATAGTAAGAGGAGCTTTTGAATACCAAGGCCAAAAATGTTCGGCAGCATC
>TARA_B110000914_G_scaffold137487_1_pt1 | contig 15800 bp, 15 predicted proteins | sample TARA_B110000914 | Tara Oceans TARA_B110000914 (sample SAMEA4397983) | marine metagenome | biome: Polar Biome; feature: [MES] marine water layer (ENVO:01000295) within the mesopelagic zone...; material: water (ENVO:00002006), including particulate matter (ENVO:01000060) such...
GAAAAGTTAGCCGAAGGCATTCGCAACTTTACCCGCGATCAAGAGACGTTAGAGGCTTTACTGGCTTAAATAGTGCACTGACGATCAAGCACATCCACCAAGTTTTTAAACTCTTGGTGGTTCTTTTGATTCAAGCTCATCAAGGTTCGGTGGGCTTCTAGTACTTTTTCCTGCACCGTAAGCTCGGAGAATTGGCCTTGTGCTAGCTCTTCTATGGGTTCTGCGTGGTCAGCTAAATGGTTAACCACTACAAACACTTTATCAAAGCCCATACTCATGAGCACGCGGGTAATATTCTCGTTAATAGACACTAAAGTAGGCACAAAGCCCATTTTCTTCTTCATGCGGATAGACATCTTTGCAAGCATACCAAGGGTGGTCGAATCGATACCCTCTGCTTCCGTTAGATCAATGAGAATGGTCTTAAAGTGACGACTATTAAACATGTTATCAAGGTATTGATCCAGCGCTGGACAAAGGGTTAACCTAACGTCGCCCAAAAATTTGATGACATGGGTACCCTCTTGATCAGCAACGATGATGCGCCCTTTAAGCATACGCTTCTCCACAGATACTTAACAAAGCAATATCATCTGGCACAGCCTCAAGACTGTTGATGTTTAATGCATTCACTAAGCCATCTAAACCACTGTCACAGGTTTGTAACACTTTACGTAATTGTTCTTCTTTGTCCACAATTTGGTCAAAGGGTAATATTTCAAATATGCCATCAGAGCTTAACATCAACTTAAAGTCTGCTTCTAACTGCTGCGTCAGGTCTGTGTACTGGGCATCATCAAACAAGCCTACGGGCAAACCACTGCCTAAACCAGGCAAGTATTGCACCTGGTCATTTTGTGATAATAACGGCATAGGTAGGTGGCCACCCACACAATAGGTCAACAGGTGACTAGCTCGGTCTAACATACCCATAAATACCGTGATGTGTTTATCAATGTCAAAATCAAGTAATTCGCGGTTGATCTGAGCCACCACTGTGGCAGGCGAGATTACCCCATGAGCATCAGACTCAAGGTACTCACGCGTCAGGCGATTGGTAATGTTTTTAAGTAACACCGATAGAAACGCCGAGGAGGCACCATGGCCAGAAACATCGGCCAGATAAAACAACACTCGGTCTTCGTTCAAGCGAATATAGTCAATAAAGTCGCCACTTAAATACAGTGAAGATTTCATGTACCGATGCATACTTAAACCATTAATGCTGCACTCTTCTGGCGGCATCATACGCTGTTGAATTAGGCGTCCGGCAATCTGATCTTGTTGTAGTTCAGCCAGGTTTTTATTGACTTGCTGGTTAGCCACTTCTAGGGCTTGGCGGTAATGTAGGTTTTCATAGAATAAGGCAGAGCGTTTAACATGGCGCATCACGCTCTGGTCCAACTCAAGCATGGAATCCAGGGGCAAATTAAACACGTCAGTCACGCCTAAGCGCAGCATATTGGTGACATTGTCTGCACTATTAATTTGGGTAACAACGATCAGGGGCACTTCGGCACACTTTTCCAGCATATCTTGCAACAAGGCCGTGAGCGTAGGTTCTTGGGGATTATATTGAAACAATACCAAGTTCACCACGGCATTAGTCAGAAAGTCCAATGCGTGGAGCGGATCGTTTATTGCAGTCACGTGGAAACTACGCGCTGCATAGTGTTGGGTAATCTTATGTTTAAGGTCGAGATCGCTAGCAACGATCAGGATCTGACTGACGTCAGGTTCCATAGTACAACTTACTCCAAGACCCATTGATGGGGGTCTAATATCGCCACAATATGCTCTTTAGAGCCTCCTGACAAGCACGACGTTAGTCTGATACATTAAAAATCATCAAAACTGTCGTCATCACTAGGTACACCGTCATTAATCATGTGTTCTCGGCGCTGTAAATAGGCCTCTCGGATAAACACATAAGGATCACCACTCACCAAGGATTCATAATCACCTAAACGATACCTCATGTCGACCACTTGCAGAGCCGATATATAGAATCGGTGCGCTTGTGGGTTATAACGATTAATGGGGCTTAGTTTGCCATCGATGATAAAGCTAGCGCTTGCATCTCTAAGGGTACTGGGTCCAAATAGAGGCAAAACAATATAGGGCCCGGGACCCACACCCCAGTAGCCAAGTGTTTGACCAAAGTCTTCAGATTCTTGATAAATACCTAAGCCAGACGCTGCATCGACGATACCACCCAAACCGAGGGTGGTGTTAATCACCAAACGACCCAGGTCTTTACCTGCTTGTTTGGGTTTTAATTGCAGACTGTGGTTGAAAAAATTACCGACATCGCTCAAGTTGGAAAAAAAGTTACTCACACCACTTTCTACAATGTCTGGGGTGACCCGACCATAGGCATTGGCCACGGGCAACAAGACGTTCTTGTCTAGTACACTGTTAAAAGAATAGACCTTGCGGTTAAGGTTTTGAAAAGGATCCCTTGGGTCAGGATTAGCCTCTACAGACGGGCTACTAGGAGCACTTGAACACCCTGTCAATAGGCCTAAACTTAGTGTTAAGGCAACCATTAAGCCCATTTTTAAACGCACTAGCATACAACCCTTCCTTGTTCTAAAAATTTTATGCGCACTACCACCCCATGACCTGCTTAATAAACGGAATAGTGATGCGACGCTTTTCATGCCATGAGGCAGAATCTAATAAATCTAACACGGCCAATAAATGAGATAAACCCCTAGGGCTTCTCGAAAAAATATAGGCTACTTGTTCGTTACTTAGCTGTAAACCCTTTTGCTTGGCTTTGGCCTGTAATAATTGACCACTGGCAACTTCGTCTAAATCAGTCAGTTGAAAAACGTTGGCAAGTTGCAAACGCGAACGCAAATCATTAAGCGAGCAGTCTATGGTCCTAGGGTTGAGCGCAGCAGACATGACCAAATGGTGCCCCTGTTGCATTAACTTATTATACAAATGAAACCACGCCTGAGCCCATTGGGGATCAGCAAGTAAACAGTCTATGTCGTCAACACAGATCAAGGCATTGCTTTCTAAGCCAGCCAAACACTCGTTAGCTTGGTCAGAGGGTATTTTGATTAGTTCGCTACAGCTAATATAGATGGCTTGCTGGCCCATTTCTTGAGCTTGTAGCACACAGCCTTGTAACAAATGACTCTTACCCACCCCTTGAGCACCAAACACGTACACACTGTCTGCCTGCTTGTTGAGTAGCAACTGGTCTAAGGTTTGAGCCAACGCAGGGGCGCCACTAAAACAAAAATTACTCAGCTGTTGCTGGGCATTTAAGGTCACACCTAATGTCAGTTGCCTAAAACTCAGCTGTTGGGGTAAATCTTTTACAGCATTTGACGTCATTCATTATCCTGCTGGCCATACAAAGGGCTGTTGATATAGCCCTTATGGAGATGGCGCAACAATACCATAATCACAGCCGCTATGGGTAACGCTAGCAAAATTCCCATAAAGCCAAACAACTGGCCGCCGGCCAATATTGCAAAGATAACGGCCACTGGATGTAAGCCAATTCGATCGCCGACAAGCAGCGGTGTTAACACAAAACTCTCAACCATTTGTCCGATTGCAAACACTGCACAAACAAGGGCGATAGGAAGGTAGCTGTCGAACTGAAAAAAGGCAATTAATAATGCCGCCGCAATGCCAACAACAAACCCTAGGTAAGGCACAATACTTGCCAAACCTGCCAAAATACCTATTAAAAGGGCGTAATTTAAACCCACAAAACTAAGCCCTAAGGCGTAAATTACTCCCAAACTCAGCATCACCAAAAGTTGACCCCGCATAAAGGCCGCCAAAACGTCGTTACTTTCTAGTGCCCAAGCACTCACGCGAGGCTGAACACTGAGTGGCAACAGGGCTTTAATGCGATCGGTGACCAGATCAAAATCCCTTAACATATAAAATGCCACCACCGGTACCATGGCCATGGAACCTAAGGTAGAGATTAAACTCATACTTGATTGGGTGGCATATTTAACCACACGAGAGATCACGCCTCCTGCTTGCTTCCACTCAGCCGAAAGCTCTTCGGTTACTGAGTCTAATTGCATACTCTTGATATCTAAGCCTAGGCTAGACTGTAGCCATGGCAATAGGCTGGCGTTATACCAAATTTCTATATTAGGTAGCATCTGCGCCAAGGTCTGAATCTGTGTCGTTAACAAAGGCAATAGGCCTAACATCATCACCACTAGCAATAAAGTTAATACTGAAAAAACAATCACTGTGGCCATGGTTCTGCTACAACCTTTGGCTTCTAATCGATCAGCAAAGGGGTCTGCCACGTAGGCGATACCAATACCAACTAAAAACGGTGTGAGTACCGGCTGAAGTAAATACAACACCCCTGCTACCATCAACCCGACAACCATAAATAACCATATTTGCGACTGAGTCATTTCCCACTTTCCTTATGTAAATGCCACTGTTAGTGGTGTTGCTAGTTGTGTTGCTAGTTCCATTGATAATGCCACACTGGGCGTTTACTAGCGTCTGTTTGCGCGATAGCTGTGTCATCCACAGCTTGCAGACGCCGCTTTAAATCAACAATTGATTTCACTTGGGCCAGTTGTGATTGAGCAATGATGCGAAATTCCAAAGTAGACCCATTAGCGCTGTGCAACTGCACCCTTTGTATACCCGCAATGGTTTTTAACATTGCCAGTATGTCTACGTAATCATCGATCTGTGTCACTTGGTCTATTCGCAAGATGGCGCTCTGGCTTACATCATCACTTGGGCTTTGAGCACTTGTGGTGAGGGCAAACTTTGCCACTAAACTCGATGCCAGGCGGTCTTGCAAAGGGTCTACTAAAGTCGCTACATTAGCTCCTTGAGAGGACCATGTTTGCTCAACTTCATCGAGCCAAAAATTCCATTCCACGCGCCATAATTGCTGACTATCTTGAAACATACGGCCCACTAAAACGGCATCGGCTTGGTACCGACTTGAGGCCTGTTTAATGGTCTCTCTAAACAAGCCCCACAGGGCTCCAGCATTAATAGACACCTGATCTTCTAAGTCTAATAAGGGCCATAGTAACGGCATGCCACGCTGGTCTGCTTGAGCCATAATTTGTGCCACCATGGGGTGACCATTATCATTAACAATCTGTCTTAAGCCCTGCTTATCTTCGACCAACCATACCAGCACTGCAGCGCGGTCTGTGCCCCAAATAGGCATGCCAGAATCACGCATCAACTGATCTACCTGTAACCGATCAAAGGCTAATTCCATCATGGCCTGTGGTTGGCCATCCAGCAACTGCGTTGTGCTAAAGGAAAAGCGTTGCAGGTAAGTTTCTGCATTTTTTAGGGCTGCGCGTATGCCAGAGTGGTTAAGACTCTGAGTTTGACCTGTCACTTTAACGATGACTTGAGCCAGGCCAATCTTTTTGGCGCCTAGTACCTGCTTAGAAGATTGATCTTTAATAGGAACTTGAGCCGTATAAAGGCCCTCTACTGTTAAGCTAAACGCTGGTACTGCCAATAACATCAGCCAGATAAGCATTATTTTGTGTAGTGGTTTAGCCACTATTTTGAGCAATATTAAGGTCATATAATATTTTGGGTAACCATCCGATTGAGTGCTTTTCGATGTCTAAAGTAATGCTAGCCTCACTATAGTCAATATGTAGCAGTGTCGCTAGCAAGAAAAGTACAAAAAACCTCTAAACTTCGTCCTTAAGCGGGTGATGAAACATCAGTAGAGTGTTAAAATAGTGGTAGTTTAATTTAATCGCCTAAGGTTACCCCCTGCCATGAGCACTGAAGCCCCTACCAATTCCCTAAGCTATAAAGATGCTGGTGTCGATATCGATGCAGGCAACGCCCTGATTGAACGTATTAAAGGCGTGGCTAAACGCACCCGTCGCCCAGAAGTAATGGCAGGACTAGGCGGCTTTGGCGCATTATTTGAATTACCTAAAGGGTATGATGAACCTGTGCTTGTGTCTGGTACCGATGGCGTTGGCACAAAACTAAAACTCGCTTTAGAACTTAACCGTCATGATCACATTGGCATCGACCTAGTTGCTATGTGTGTTAATGATTTAATTGTGTCTGGTGCAGAACCCTTATTCTTTTTAGATTATTACGCCACTGGCAAGCTAGATATAGATATAGCAACCCGTGTAGTCACTGGCATTGGCGAAGGCTGTGAACTTGCTGGAGCTTCCTTGGTAGGAGGTGAGACCGCCGAAATGCCTGGCATGTACGAAGGTGAAGATTACGATTTAGCTGGCTTTTGTGTGGGCATTGTAGAAAAGAAAAAAATCATAGATGGCACCCAAGTGGCTGCCGGGAATGTGCTTATAGGCTTACCCTCTTCAGGCCCACACTCTAACGGTTACTCTTTAATTCGTAAAATCATTGAGGTAAGCAAAGCAGATTTACACCAAGACATTGGTGAAACTAGCTTAGGTGATGCCTTGATGCAGCCTACCCGCATTTATGTGAAGGCTTTATTAGACCTGTTTAAGCAGGTTAATGTAAAAGCCCTATCCCACATTACAGGTGGCGGCTTGTTAGAGAATATTCCGCGGGTATTACCCGCCGATAGTGTTGCCGTTATTGATACTGATTCTTGGCAACAACCTGCTGTATTTAAATGGTTAAAAAGCAAAGGCAATGTGACCGATACTGAAATGTACCGCACCTTTAACTGTGGCGTAGGTATGGTGATTGTAGTTGATGCAGAAGACCAGGCCAAAACCTTAGCCGCCCTCACCAAGGCCGGTGAAAGCCCATGGGTCATTGGCCACATTAAACAAAATGACGGCTCGCAAGAAGCTGTTGTAATGCGTTAACTCAAGCGCCGGATTATTTAATGCATCAACAATCGTTACAACAGGTACCCCGTCTTGTGGTCCTTATTTCAGGCGGCGGTAGCAATTTACAAACCCTCATTGACGCCATTGCTACGGGCACTATTGTTGCCAGTATTGAACTAGTCATTAGTAATACAGCCACAGCAATGGGTCTAGCACGAGCTAACAAAGCAGGCATCGCAACCCAAGTCATTAACCATCTTGAGTTTGGCAGTCGTGAAGCCTTCGAGCGTGAGTTAATGCATGCCATAGACGATAAACAGCCAGAACTAGTGGTTCTGGCTGGTTTTATGCGCATTTTTACGCCCCAACTAACGGACCATTTCTATGGCCGTATGCTCAACATTCACCCTTCATTATTACCTCAGTTCAAAGGCACTAATACCCACGAACGCGCCATAGAAGCAGAAGTAGAAACCCATGGCGCCAGTGTACATTTTGTATCTAGTGAACTTGATGGTGGTCCTATGGTCATACAAGCATCAGTGCCGGTTCTAGAGTTAGATTCTCCCAGTGTTTTGGGGGCCAGAGTGTTGGCACAAGAGCACATTATTTACCCCATTGCCATAAAATGGTTTTGTGAGGGTCGCTTAACACTGCAAAATGAGGCAGTGTTGATGGATGGCCATCCGTTGCCAGCCCAAGGAATGCAGTTCCAATCTTAAACTGAGCCTGCCATATTGATACTGATAGGAAATATTATGTCTTATATTAAGCCCACATCATGCAATTTGACTCGAGTTGCTGGCTTGTCCTTACTGTTGCTGTGGAGCAGCAGTAGTATGGCCCAACTGCGTACGTTTCAAGCGATTTACACCAGCCAATGGGATTTGGGTATTAGCCTATCTGGCCAAGCAGAGCGCAGCTTAATTAAGCAGGATGACGGTCGCTATGTTCTCACTACAGCAGCGAGTGCTATGGTGGCGTCCCTCACTGAATCCAGTGTATTTAACATGCAAGGCGATAACATTGAGCCCCATCACTATCGCTACCAACGCAAAGTGTTAGGCAAAACACGCAACGTAGAAGTTGCCTTTGATTGGCCTAACAAAAAGGTTACCAATACTGCTGAAGGCTCTGACTGGGTAATGGACATTGAGCCCCACACGCTGGATAAACAAAGTGTGCAACTACGCTTGCAACTCGATTTAGCGGTATTGCCAGCGATTGCGGGCACCACCACCTATGCCTATCAAGTTGCCGATGGCGGCCATGTCAAATTATACGAGTTTATTGCCGACGGTGAAGACCTTATTGAAACCCCGCTGGGCAGTTACAAGTCGATACGAATTAAACGCGATCGAGGCGAGACTGCTGAGCGCGAAACATGGATTTGGTTTGCGCCAGAGTTAGACTACAGCATCGTGCGCATTGTCCAAAAAGAAGCCGATGGTAAACGCTACCAAATTGATCTAACGCAGCTGACTTGGCTTGATGAGTAACTATCAGGGGTAGTCGCCTGATTCTGCAAAGTTTGGTAAAACCATTCGCGCACTCACACCGGTTTGGTTAGTATAATTGTCTAATAAAAGTTTAATTAAGGAACTACCTTGGCCTCTTCTCATCGTCTAGCTGCTTTTATCTTAACAGCCACCGCCACCATAGGCAGCCATGCCGGCCAGTTTGAAGAGTTGTTTGAACTCGCCCAGGCTAACGACCCCAGTTACCTAGCAGCCCAACACACACTTAATGCTAAGCTACAAATCATACCTCAAGCCAACAGTGCAATAATGCCACAAATAAGTGGTACCTTTAGCGATAACCTTGCCCTAGATGCGAGCTCTAACTCCAATAGCTACGGTGTTAGCATAGCATTACCATTAAGACTGGACGCCTACTATGGCATGAAAGTCGCAGACAAAATGGCCGCTGGAGCACGCATTAGCTTTGAAAAAAACCATCAACAGCTTATTTTTTCTGTCATTGATCGCTATGTAGCTGTGGTCAAACAACAACACCAACTGTCTTCAAGCATGGCCGAAGTCGCTGCCATTAAACAGCGTTTAAAACAAACTCAGCAACAGGTTGATCTGGGTATAACCAGCATTATTGAGCTGCAAGACGTTAAAGCCAACTTTCAACAATTGCAGGTCAATTTACTGCAAGTACAGCAAGAGCTAAGCCTTGCTCGCTCGAACCTTGAAAACTTAACCAATCGAACTTTACCCGCACAATTGCCTGCCCTTGCAAGCAGCTTTACAGCCGCAAGCCTTGAACAAATGGATTCCTTAGAAAACTGGTTTGAGCTGGCACAAAACAATAACCTAGATATTGTTAGTAACAGTGTTGCCACGCAACAGGCATACCACAACGTTCAAACCAAAGAAGTGGGCTTGTACCCTACAGCCAACATTACCGTGTCAAAAAATCACAGCAGCGCTACCGGTGATAGCCAATACTTTACCATTGGCCTAAAGGGCACTTTTTATGATGGTGGCCTTAATAAATCCCAAATCATAGAAGCCAAAGAAAGTTGGTATGCCAGTCAACAACAAGGTCAAGCTCTGCTCAGCAGCACCCGACAAAACGTCAGGCGGTGGCACCAGGCCTTAGATACGAGTCGCCAACAGATACAAGCACTGGCGCAACTAAACACCGCAGTGCAAGCGTCTTTAGCTGGAAAAAACAAAGAGTATGAATTAGGTCTGAGAGGTATTAGCGATATTCTGGACGCTGAAAAACTGGTTTTTTCGGCTCAAAGAAACTGGGCTAATGCACGGCTTGATTTAGTGCTTAATCAATTACGCCTAAAGCAAGCCAGTGGCCTCCTTAGCAATGATGACTTAGCTCAGCTAGACCAATGGTTTAACTAATCTTAGCAATCAGGTCATCGGCCTTAGTGTTGGGATTTTGCTGCAGAATGGCCAACAGATCTAATAAGGTTTTGATGGCCAAACGCGGATTGAGAAAATACTGTGGCCCATGTATGGCGCGGCACTTAAGCATAAACTGCCACAACCCCATGTCATCAATTAAGTAATCTGTAGCAACACCGCAGGCCTGCACATGACGTAGTTTCTGCATCAGCTCATCCATTTCGGCTTCTTGCAGGGGTTGTAGCTCTATGACAGGGCCAGATACATCGGTTAGCCCCTCACCTGCCAAACTATTCAACGCCAGCCGACTCTTCAGAGCCGGCATACTGTAAAGGCCCTTGTTACTATCGTAAACAAATTCAGGGGTGCCTAAAAATACGAAGCCCATGCCATGAACCTGCCCTTGCAGGCAGTCATTGACGATATTAAGTATCTCGTTAAAGTTATTGATCCGCGCCTGCTTATGGCTTAGTTCATGCAAAGCGACCATTTCATCTAAACAGACCAGTAAACCAGAGTAACCTGCCATGCGCACAAATTGGCAGAGCATTTTTAAACCACTGAAAAAATTACGATAATCAATAATACTGCGTACACCCAAGGCGGCCCTTGCGTCGGATAAATGGGTAAACTCGCCCCTTAACCAACGCAAGGCAGTACTTTTTAATTCATCGTCTTGATTTTCTAAGCCTTGGCAATAGCACTGGATGACTTTAATAAAGTCGAAGCCCCCTGCAAGCTCTTCAAAATCTCGCAATCGATGGGCGATATGCGCTTCGGGGGTCACTGCATTGACGTGAGCTTCACGTAAAGCCGTCAATATAAAGCGCTCGACAATGTTAATTAAAGCACTGCCACCAGGCCTTGCCTTAGTGCTGAAAGAGCGCACGAGGGCAGAATAAAGATTACGTGTTTCACCCGTTTTTGATTGTAATCGCTTATCTGGCGACAGGGTTGCCGTCGCCACTACCAAACCTTGTTTAATCGCGTGTTGACGCGTGAGCTCACCAATAAAGGTCTTGCCACTGCCATAGTCACCCGTCACAAAACGCACACTAGAGCCACCTTTTGCAATGTGCAAGATGTCTTTAGTTAAGGTTTCTAATTCGCCCACCCTGCCCACCTGAATCAGGTCAATACAATCTGCAGGCACCACGCCCGCTCGCAAAGACTTGATCACTTGGTCACATTGCATAGTGGACAGTTGGGTCATGATTAATGGTTCCAATTAACCGTCTTGATCGATACGACTGGCTACGGCACTTTGCTGATTTTTATATTTAGCGTCTACTCTCTTGTTGTAAGGCCGCAAGGCCGGACTAGACAAGGTTTCAAAGTTAATGGCACCAATTGTCATATTGGGTTTCAACGCCAAGGGCAACTTGCCGCTATTAAAACACTCTAACACAATAGCACCGCTCCAACCCGGATCGATGCGATGCGCAGTCACATGCACCATAAGCCCTAGTCGCGCCAGTGAAGAGCGCCCATCTAACCAACCAACGTGATCATCAGGGATAGTGACAGACTCTAATGTGACTGCTAGCGCCAATTCACCCGGATGAAGGAAGAAACTCTCACCTTCTTCAATAATAATCTCTTCACTCATTATGGCTTCGAGGGTACTATTAATTTCTTCGCGGCTGGCACTAACGTCAACAAACGGGCGCGCATGATCCTTAAACACACGAAAGCTATTACCAAGGCGCAGATCCACACTGACCCCTGTAATGACACTATCGTCAGGCCGCGGCTCAATGCCAATTTTGCCACAATTTAAAGCGGCGATAATGTCTTTATCACTTAAACGCATGGTGTTTAATCTTCATCTATACTGATATTAGGCATGGATTGGCTAGCGCCATCAAGTTTACCTACCAGGGTGTTAGCCAACTTCACATAAGTCTGTGCTGTGGCTGAAGTTGGTTCTGCCACCACTGAGGGTGTGCCACCATCGACAAGGACCCTAATGGACATGCTTAAAGGTAGGCTAGCTAGTAGTTCAGTGCCGTATTCTTGAGCTAAGGCAACACCGCCTCCCGCACCAAAAATAGCTTCTTCGTGGTGGCATTGGCTACACACGTGAGTGCTCATATTTTCCACAATACCAAGCACGGGCACGTTAACCTTTTTAAACATTTCAATGCCCTTGCGGGCGTCTAATAAGGCTAGATCCTGCGGTGTCGTTACAATGACCGCACCAGACACTTGTGCCTTTTGGCACAAGGTCAGTTGAATATCTCCAGTGCCAGGAGGCATGTCCACAAATAGGTAGTCCAACTCACCCCAGTTGGTTTGTAACAACATCTGCTGCAAGGCGCCGGCCGCCATAGGGCCACGCCACACCATAGGAGAATTAGCGTCTACTAAAAACGCCATAGACATGACACTCACACCATGGGCTTGAATGGGCACAAACCATTTTTCATCCATCGTTTCTGGGTGACTACCTTCGGCAATACCCAGCATTAAACCTTGGCTTGGTCCATAAATATCGGCATCTAATATACCCACTTTAAAACCCGCTTGAGCCATAGCTAATGCCATGTTAACCGCTGTGGTAGATTTGCCTACACCCCCTTTGCCCGAAGCTACGGCGACGATGTGTTTAATGTTTTGCAAGCCTTCTGGTCTTGTATCGCTCATTTTATGTCCTATCAATTACGTTTATGCAACACGACACCACATTCAGCATGGTGGGTGTATGGAAATTGGTCAAATAAAGCCAAGCGTTTTAATGCATGGGTTTGTTTGAGTTCGTGTAAATTATCCAGCAAGGTTTCTGGGTTACAGGAAATGTAAATCACCTGATCAAATTGCTGTACTAAAGCAAGGGTCTGGGGATCTAAGCCAGCTCTTGGTGGGTCTACTAAAATAGTCCCAAAATCGAAACTTGTTAAGTCGACTTCAGCTAAGCGTCTAAACGGGCGAGTCGCCGCTAGAGCTTGAGTCATCTCCTCGCTCGACAAGCGCACAATGGTCACATTATCAATGTCATTCTCGGCGAGGTTAAAAAGTGCTGAGTTAACCGATGACTTAGCAATTTCAGTGGCCATTACTTTGTCAAACTGTGCCGCTAGAGCGATGGTGAAGTTACCATTACCGCAGTATAACTCTAGTAGATCTGGCTTAACTCTAGGGCCAAAACGTTCCACACTCTCGCTGGCCCAGGCAATCATTTGCTCATTGACGCCCGCATTAGGTTGAGTGAAGGCATTCTCTACCTGCTGATAGTGATACTGACGGCCCCTTACTTGCAGGGTTTCCATAATGTAACCGATACCCAGCACGTGTTTTTGTTTGCGCGCCCGCCCAATGATATTGATACCAAGCTCAATACGCAAGGCATCCGCCAACATCAACCAATTGTCATCTAGCTGCTTGTGGTACAGCAAACTCACCAAAATCTCACCACGTTGACTGCTCAAAAAATCGATTTGAAACAGTTTTTTACTCAGCACGAGTGACGACTTTATACCCACTAATAAAGGCCCCATTAGGGCATTAATGCGCTCACTGGCTTGAGGAAAAGCATCGATACGAATAGGCTCATACTTATTACCTGGTGGAAACATCGCATAAAATAGATCATCACCCTCATGCCACATACGAAATTCTGCACGCATACGATAATGTTCGGGCTTTGAGGGAAAAACCTCTAAAGCAACGTCTGAGGAAAAGCTGCCCAACTGGTCGAAACTAGACCGAATCAGTGCACTTTTAGCCTCTAACAGCGCTTGGTATTCTTGTGGTTGTATAGGCTCGTTGGCCAAAGACCTGCTCCTTGAACTGGGTACTGACATCAAGCTCAATTATAACAGGGCCAACGGGCATAAATACATAATCCTCGGTCGCCTAAAGGAGAAACTGTATGCCTATAGGCCAATGTTTTGTACAATGGTGCCTAAATCATCGAATCCATAAGTTTGCGTTACATCCAGCGCTGCTTGAGAAACTTGAACTCACCTATGACCCATACAACTGCTCGCGAAATACTTGTTACCAGCGCCTTACCCTATGCCAACGGATCCATTCATATTGGCCACATGCTGGAGTACGTTCAAACCGATATCTGGGTAAGATTCCAGCGCCATATTGGCAACACTTGCCACTATGTTTGTGCAGATGATGCCCACGGTACCGCCATTATGTTGCGTGCCGAACAAGAAGGGATTACCCCAGAGCAGTTAATCGCCAATGTAAAAGCCGAACATGAGCAAGATTTCAGCGATTTTAAGGTTTCTTTTGACAACTTTTACTCTACCCATTCACCTGAAAACCGTGAATTCTCAGAGTATATTTATAAAGCCTGTGAGGCCAAGGGGCATATTACCTCGCGCACTATTACCCAAGCTTTTGATCCAGAAAAGCAATTATTTTTAGCGGATCGATTCATTAAGGGCACCTGCCCTAAGTGTAAAACACCAGACCAGTATGGCGACAACTGTGAAGCCTGCGGCGCCACTTACTCTCCAGCCGAATTAATTGAGCCCAAATCAGCTATTTCGGGCGCAACACCAGTTCAAAAAGACTCGACTCACCTGTTTTTTAAACTGCCTGACTTTGAAAATTTGTTAAAAGACTGGACCCGTAGTGGCAGCCTGCAAAGTGAAATAGCCAATAAACTTGCCGAATGGTTAGATTCTGGCCTGCAGGAATGGGACATCAGTCGAGATGCACCCTACTTTGGGTTTGAAATCCCAGGCCAAGAGAACAAGTTTTTTTATGTATGGCTGGACGCACCCATCGGTTACATGGCCAGTTTCAAGAACTTATGTGATCGCACGGCAGAGTTAGATTTTGACCATTATTGGAAGCAGAATTCCACTACCGAGCTGTATCATTTTATTGGTAAAGACATCATCAACTTCCACGGCTTATTCTGGCCCGCCATGCTGTCTGCCGCCGAGTTCCGAACGCCCACGGCAGTCTATGCACACGGATTTTTAACCGTGAATGGGCAGAAAATGTCTAAATCACGAGGCACTTTCATTAAAGCAGGCACTTATTTACGCCATCTCCACCCTGAATACTTACGTTACTATTTTGCCGCCAAATTAAACAATAAAGTTGATGACTTAGACTTAAACCTAGAAGACTTTGTGCAACGCGTAAACTCTGACCTGGTGGGCAAGGTGGTGAATATTGCCAGCCGTAGTGCAGGCTTTATTAGCAAGAAATTTAATGGCCAGCTCAGTGCCACGGTCAGTGAACCCCAACTGCTCGAAGCCTTTGCACATGAGCAACATGCCATTGCCGAGTATTATGAAAATCGTGAGTTTAGCAAAGCCATTAAAGCCATTATGGCCCTAGCCGACCAAGCGAATCAGTACATCGCTGATAAGGAACCATGGGTGTTAGCAAAACAAGAAGGTGCAGAACAAGAGGTACAGGATATCTGTTCAACAGGCCTCAACATGTTCCGCATGTTAATGATCTATTTAACCCCAATTTTACCGATGATGGCCGAAGATGTAACCAAATTCCTCAATGATGACCTTTCTTGGTCAACCCTGAATACACCTCTAGTGAACCATGGCATCGAGAAATTTAAGCCTTTAATCACCCGTATTGAAGCCAGTCAGATAGAGGCCATGCTTGAAGACTCTAAGGTAGAAGTAGCTAAGGAGCTCGCTTTAAAGGCAAAACAAGGCTAAGTGTATGACTAAGCCTTGGCCTTGGCCTTGGCCTTGGCCTTGGCCTTGGCCTTGGCCTTGGTCTAGGAATTGCTAAAGCAGCAGATAAAAAAAGGCCACCCTAGGGTGGCCTTTTTAATGATTGCAGCAACTCAGACTTAACTCCAGCCAGTCACTTCTTTTAAAGCTTTACCGATATCAGCAAGAGAACGAACCGTTTTAACACCCGCATCATTCAAGGCTGCGAACTTTTCGTCAGCAGTGCCTTTACCACCAGAAATGATGGCACCCGCATGGCCCATACGCTTGCCAGCAGGGGCGGTGACGCCAGCGATGTATGAGACTACAGGCTTAGTGACGTTAGCTTTAATGAACGCTGCGGCTTCTTCTTCTGCAGTACCACCAATTTCACCGATCATTACGATGGCTTCTGTGGCTGGGTCTTTTTCGAATAGCTCAAGCACATCGATAAAATTAGTACCAGGAATAGGGTCACCACCAAT
>TARA_B110000914_G_scaffold41316_1_pt1 | contig 15779 bp, 11 predicted proteins | sample TARA_B110000914 | Tara Oceans TARA_B110000914 (sample SAMEA4397983) | marine metagenome | biome: Polar Biome; feature: [MES] marine water layer (ENVO:01000295) within the mesopelagic zone...; material: water (ENVO:00002006), including particulate matter (ENVO:01000060) such as......
CTTTGCGAGCGGGGCAATGACGTATTCGTCATCATTGGCCCGTTCAATACCCACATCATGGCACCGGAGAACCTCTCCGGCTTCACCGCCGGGTTAGCTGCCATTCGTGACTGGCTCGACACACAAGAGATCTCCAACCTGCCATCCGCTACGCTGCAAAGCGCCCTCTACGGAGACGCCAGCCACCCACTCACCGAGGGATACCAACAATTGGCCACCGAAATATGGAGCTCTAGTCAATTTCATGACTGGCTTGTCCGTTAGACACAGCCCAATCCCGCGAGGCACCCTGTCGACTCGCTGCGGCTCCAGAGCATCAGGCCCACAACCCCGAGCAATGCCACCGATGACGGCTCCGGAACCGATGAATCTGCCAGCATCCTACGACTGGGAGGGCGCCCCCCTTTTTCCGGTCTCCGACACAATTTCGACCACCGTCGCGAATAATCGCCTCCGGCGCCTGTATGTATGCTACTCTCCCGAGCCCTTCGATATTATGGAAATCACCAACAAAACAAAAAAGCCTCTCAGTGTTCCTCTTCCAGCCGGAAAGAAACTCTTCTTGAGCCCAGGAAAGTCTGGACAGATCACTCGGAAGGCAGCCGAGCGCCCGGCAGTGCTTAAGTTGGTTGAAGCGGGAGACGTGAAAATTGCTGAAGAAGGTTCCAAACGCCAAGGTGGCACTAGTTCCGGCAGCGGCGTTTCCAGTGCTTCACGCCACGGTGGATCAGGGGCCATGCGGCAGTCCGGCGACAAATAGACTTTTCACTTTTGCGAAAACAGGGGCCACAGACAGGAGCCAATGAGAGCGGCATGGATCGCGGAAAGCTCTGCTGTGAGTGTTTTGCTTTCCGAGTCCTCCGCTAGCGCGTGTTTCAGTGCGGCGATGAGTAAATCAAACTGCTCCTCGATTGCCACGCCGAGTGATTCAGGAAAGGCGGCGTCGAGAAGGGTGATGCCAAAATCAGTCGGCTCAATCAGTTCTTCCGCCCAGCCAAGAATCGTCTCGATCGGTGATTGGTCTGGAAATCGCTCGGTGATGAGAGCGTGGATATCGCTGCGATTCTGGACGTTCATGAGCAGCGCGAAAAAAAAGCGATGCTCTGGATTGTCGATGTGGTAGCGCATCTGGGAGATGGTCTCCCGACGAAGACATTCGGCCAGAGTGTCGGCTACTCCCTTCGCGAGTTCACCGTGTCTTTTTTGAAACGTCGCCAGAACGGGTTCCCACTCGTCGAGAACCTGAAGGCGGTCCATGGCGTGAAGGAGCGTGTTGAAACCCCGCTCGAAATCCAGACTCTCTACCATTTCACCCACGAGTGTTCCATAGCTTGGATGGTCGAGAGTTTCGAGCACGTCGAGGAGTTGCTTGCGACGCATTGTCAGAGCATCCGCGTGAACCGGGTCGATCGCGATGTGGGGTGGTAGGTAATTATACTGCGGGCCGGTGCCGGGATCGTGGTGGGTCCGGACCACCACGGTGACGGAGGGAGCATCAAGATGGAAAAGGGAGTGGATGCATTCCCGGCCGGAAGTGATGGGGACGGTGCGTCCGGTTTCCAACAGCTCGATCTGCTTTATGCGGAGGTCGCCAATACGTATATGTGGAGTGACTGACCGAGCTCCCACAAAGTCGAATTCGGAATGAACACTGGATCCCTGCATGACATGGAACGCTCCGGAGAATTCGTGTTGATGGATTTCGGTGGTTCCCTCCATCCAGAAGAGGATCTGAATGTAAAAACGCGGATCATTAAAGGCCACTAACTCGGGTTGACCGAACCCAGATTGACTCTGAAAAGGTTGTTCGTCGTTGGAAAGGAACTCGTGGATCATCTCCTCGACGTCCACGTTCTCAGACGGCGGAGCTTCATCGATGGCGATCCGGGCAAGCTCCGGAAACGCTTCGAGCGAGAAATTCTGCTGCCGCCACCGTTCCAGGACGGTGCGCCCAAGCTTTTCAAAATAGGAATTCATGAGGGCACATTCTTCGTTCAATCAATGGTGCGCTACAAGGGGTAAGATTCAAAGATAGCTGGGGATTCATAAATTTATCATGAATAGGATTTGGCCACCAAGCAGACTACGCATCGGCATTTAGAAAAAGAGCAGATCAGTTGGCTGGACAAGCGAGCCACCAAAGTCTCTTCCCGCAACGGCTCCCTAGGAGCTCAGGTGGAATTGAAAGAGTGGTCCACAGCTAAACACGCGGAGAGCTCCAACGATATGGAACGAGGTTGTCTCGTTTCTCCTGAGTCATCGCCGCACCCCGGCTCAAGTTTCACTCAAAGGCGCGACTCCCCACATGGAGAGTTTGCAGAGGAACCCAACTTCCCCCAAGATGTCCAGCAGCTGCCACAAAATGAGTGAACCCGAATCCGACCCCCCTCCCAACCGACGACGCCGACGACGCCCGGCCTCCTCGTCACCAGACTCCAGTGCCGATAGCGCAGAGTCAAACTCTCAAGAGAAAGCAGAAAAGGTGACCAAGCTTGCGGCACCGACGAAAGCTGAAACTGCACTCTTACCCCCCTTCCCTGGACTTTCGCCCGACCAGATCCACGTCCCCGGAACCCGCGCCGAATGCCAGAACGCGGTTGATGAAATTCTCGCCGCGGGGCTGGGCGGATTTGACACCGAAGCCAAGCCAACCTTCCGAAAGGGACAAAAAATCGACGGCCCCCACGTCGTGCAATTCGCACTCACCGACAAAGCCTTCATCTTCCAGCTCCATCGGAGTGAGTGCGAGAAAGCGGCCGCCGACCTCATCGCCTCCAAGCAGGTCCTCAAGGTGGGCTTCGGCTTGAAGAACGATCACGGACAGATCCGGAGCCGACTGGGAATCACCCTCGACCCCGTCCTCGATCTCGATCAAGTCTTCCGCAAGATGGGCTACCCGGGACAGATCGGCGTCCGTGGAGCGATGGGAGTTCTGCTCAAGCGGTGCTTCAAGAAATCCAAATCGACTACCACGAGCAACTGGGCGCTTCCCGAACTCACTCCACGGCAATTACTCTACGCCGCCAACGACGCCTTCGCCGCCCTGAAGATCATGGAGGCACTGCAAGCGGAAGGTCATCTCAAACGGTGACCGAAAAGGGAGTTACCATTTTTTCCTTCTCGATCAACCGATCACGAGATTCACCTCAAATATGACCTGAATTTCATATTCTTAGCACGAACTCCTCTGTCTACCTCGAGGAGAGACTCCTAAGCTCATGACGTTAGAGAAAATCTCTACCTGGTCAATCCCCTCATTTTGGCGACCATCGCTTTGGCGTTTCAGATTAATAATTTCAAATACGGACCTTCGTATCGCGAGTTGTGGGAATGGATCTTCTTCCTGATGGTGCTTACTCCATGGCCCCTCATATGGATTACGATCGTGATCGCTGGCGTGGCTTCAGGGACTTGGAAAAGGCGGTGATTCGTCGCTTCTTCGAGAAAAAAGTATGCCGAGCATACCCTGCGAGGGCACCCCCTATCAATCCCCGCAACAGCGCCCTCAAGCACCCCTGCCAAAAAGCAATTTTCTCCCCCCAAGCACCCACCTTCTAGGCGGTGAGAATTTCGCAACTCCACACCCCGCAGGTCCACTGCCAGGTCTCGGGATCGCTCCAGTCTGTAACGGTCAGAGTCACTTCCAGCTCATCGCCGATTTCGACGTGGCTTTGATCTAAGCGTAGAATTCTAAAACCCCAGTGCGGTGCCCGGCCCGGATCGAGCGGACTCGAACTCAGTACCAGATCGTCATCCACCTTGGCTTTCATGAAGACCACGAGACCATCGAGAAGGCCGGGGTTTCTCACTTTCCGCGTGAACTTTACCGACAAGGGCAAAGTCGACTCGGTGATGGTGTGCAAATCCACTTTGACTATCGGAGCCGGTTCACCCAAAAAGTGTTTCACCACACCCAGATCACAGCTCACCAAGCGGTAGTATTCCAAGTCCTTCGGACGACTTCGCTCCATGCTAGAAAAATCAAATCCGTACACATCGGTGAGCTCCCAAATGTAGGGTGTACGCCGGTCATCATGCAGCGTCATCGGTTCACAAAATAACTCGAACTGACTCGGTAAAATTAGTCCACCCGGTTTGAGCAAGCGGTCGCGCAGATCGCATACGTTGGGCACCATCGCCTCATCAAACAAAAAATCTCCAATCTGCTCGTGTAGAATCACGTCCACCGGCTCATCAAGGTAAAACTTCGAGCTGTGAACGTCCTCGAAATCAACGTTCTCGATCCCATTCTCCGCCGCCAGCTCTTTGGCGTGCTCGATGATCGAGGAGTGATCAACCGCATAGACCTGTGCCGCACCTTGGCGCGAAGCAAACGCCGCCAGGATACCCGTGCCTGTGCCCAGATCGATCACGCGATCGCCTGGTTTAATGTGCCGAGTGATCGCGTTGTGATAAAACGCCATGCGGTGCTCATCGGCCAACATTCGCTCCTGCGCATGCAGATCAGCAAAATAGTCCTCGTTGAATTGACGGTATTTTTCGGCCGGCGTCTCAACCTTCGAGGGCGGGTAAAACCACCCCTTAAGTCGTTGAGAATCAATCAGCTTCTTCCCCAAGAGAGCGCAGGCCCGCCGAACACGCTGAGAAACAAAAATCGTGAAACGTTGAATTGAGGAGAGGGACATCAGTGGGGGGTCGGCTCATTCGCTCTCCCGATCCTCCACCCTAGGGTGACCGTCACGAGTCAAAAGCTTAATATAACCCCATCTTCCATCGAGGCTTTGGAAGTGAGGCGATCCGTTTCAGTGTTTCCAAAAAAACATCGGCTCAGCTACCACTGCTAACAACCTGACAAGGCTAAGACCAAGATCATTCGAAGGGGCCTCAATGACTCTGCTTGGCCCATCCCGCCGCACGATCGGATCTCTCCCTCTTTTCTACTGGATACCCTACCCGCCACGGTCATTCTCCCCCGCATCCACTGCCAATGATCCGCGATCTGAACCCACGCTTCCAGGCCTCTATCTGCTCCGCCTCCGATGCCTCCGCGATCGAAGGCGCGGAGCTCATTCAGGAACTCTGGAGCGGCTACGGCCAGATCCTCCGCATCTACCTCGAAGGAACCTCTCCCGCCACCGTCATCGCCAAGCATGTCCGAATACCAACCACGGAAAACCACCCGCGCGGATGGAACTCAAACCTCTCCCACCAACGGAAACTCAAATCCTATCAGGTCGAGCCCGCTTGGTATCGCCACTGGAGCCAGCGCTGCGGACCGGACTGCCGCATTCCCCAATTCCTCACCTTCGATCAGCTCGACGATGAAATCCTCCTCGTCCTCGAAGACCTCGACACCGCCGGATACCCCGTGCGCCTCACCTCCGTCTCTCCCACCCAACTCGAAACCGGCCTCGATTGGCTCGCCCACTTCCACGCCACCTTCATGGGCGCCAAGCCCGAAAACCTTTGGGAAACTGGCACCTACTGGCACCTCGCAACCCGCAGTGAGGAACTTGAAGCCCTCAACGACCTCCCGCTCAAGAACGCCGCATCCACCATCGACCGAATTCTCACCAACGCCCGCTACCAGACAATCGTCCACGGCGATGCCAAGCTCGCCAACTTCTGCTTCTCCGAATCGGGCGACCAAGTCGCTGCCGTCGACTTCCAATACGTCGGCGGCGGTTGCGGCATGAAAGACCTCGCCTACTTCATCGGCTCCTGCCTCGACGAATCCGCCTGCGAACACCGAGAAGCTGAACTCCTCGACCACTACTTCGCCACTCTCCGCACCGCCCTTGCTTCCAAACACCCGACCATCGACCCCGCCGCCCTCGAAGCCGAATGGCGCGCCCTCTTCCCTCTCGCCTGGACCGACTTCCACCGCTTCCTCAAAGGCTGGAGCCCCAGCCATTGGAAGATCAACTCCTACAGCGAACGTCTCGCCCACGAAGTCCTCGCCACGCTCTGATCCCTCTTTCCATGAAGCTAAGCCCGGATCAACTCACCGAACTCGAATCCCTCGCCATTCAGGCCGCAACCTGCGCAGGCAAAATGATTCAATCCAAAATGGAACACGACCACCAGGTCCTCCGCAAGAAAGGCGGGAGCTCCCTCGCCTCTCAGGTCGTCACCGCCGTCGATCTCGAGAGCCAGCGACTCATTCTTGAGACCCTTGAAGACACCTTCACCCGATTCGAGCTGGGCCTCCTCACCGAGGAAAGCCCCGACGACTCCAGCCGCCACCGCCACGACCATTTCTGGTGCATCGACCCCCTCGACGGCACTCTCGCCTTCACCAAAGGCTCGCCCGGCTACTCGGTCTCCATCGCCCTCGTCGCCCGCGACGGCACTCCCCGTATCGGGGTCGTTTTCGACCCTGTCACCGCCACCCTCTACCACGCCGTTCAGCGAAAGGGGGCCCGTAAGAACGGCAATCCCTGGTCGATCACCCCTCCCCTTCCCGACGCCCCTCTCACTTTGATGATCGATCACAGCTTCATCGCCAAAACCAACGATCCTACCTTCCGCAAGCAACTTGAAAACATCGCCGCAAAGTTCGGACACCAAGGCACCCGCTTCATCGACCATGCTGGAGCCGTCCTCAACGCCTGTTGGGTGGCCGAACACGCCCCCGCCCTCTACTTCAAATCCCCCAAACCCCAAACCGGCGGCGGATCCCTCTGGGACTTCGCCGCCACCACCTGCCTCTTCGACGAACTCGGCTTCCCCGCCAGCGACATCCACGGCCACCCCCTCAAGCTCAACCCCCAGAACGGCACCTTCATGAACCAACACGGAGTCCTCTTCGGTTCCCACCCTGCCCTCGCATCCGCCGCCGCCGACCTCGGCAGATAGTGTCGTTCGCTAAACCGTGGCGAGGAAGGGAGCTTTGATATTCGGGAAGCCGACGAGTAGGGCGTGGGCCCCTCAACCGAAGGAAGGTCCAGCGGCCTAGCAGTGGGAGCAGAGCTGAAAGGGCCTCAGCAGACTCAGAGATCCCCCCCCAGGCACGCCCGGGGAAAGACAACGATGAAACAGGGCTCAGAGCTCCAGTTTCATAAGAGTAGGTCAACACTCCTTCGAGAAGAGCCCGCTAGAGACGGTAATCTTTCGATTTCATTCAAAGGAAAAGAAAGGTTTCTTTTCCTTTCCGGGTAGCTTATTCTGATAAGGCTCCCAGTCGAACTTTCTCACATTTTGAGCCACCCACATTCCATCATTCGAATTCTGAGCGTTCTGGCGACTGCGCTGCCCGTTTTTGCTGCTGCTCCGGACTTTCGGGAGCAGATCCAACCCATCCTTGAAAGCAATTGTGTGCGCTGTCATACGGCATCAAAGGTCAAGGGCGGACTCCGAATGGATACGCATGAAAAGCTCTTGGAAGGCGGCGAGACGGCCGATGCTGTCGTGCCGGGCAATCCCGCAAAGAGTGAGATCTTGGTCCGGATCCACCTCCGCCCGATCGACGAAGGGGTGATGCCGGATGAAGGACAAGCCTTGAAGCCCGAAGAGGTTACGCTTCTGGATGCCTGGGTGGAAGCCGGGGCAGAGTGGCCTGAAGGAGTAACTCTCACCGAGCGGAAACCGGTAGCTCTCAAACGAGTCGCCCTGCCAAAGAAGGCCCCTGGCTCGGCCACCGAGGCGGCGGCGATGCTCGACGATCTTCTGCGACGAGAAAATGCCAATACCGGGGTCCTCACCACCGCAACAATCGGCGAGGCAGCCTTCCTGCGACGGTCCACCATCGACCTTATCGGACGGATCCCGACGATGAAGGAAGTTCGGGAGTATGAAGGCTGGGGTGACGGACGCCGGTCCAAGCTCATTGCAAAACTCACCGCCCACCCGCGCTTCGCGGACCGCTGGACAATCTTCATGGCCGACATGTTGCGGATCCGCTCCAACATCACCGGAGGCAATCAATTGCTCGCCTACATCCACGGGTCCATCGAACAAGAGAAACCCTACGATGTCTTGGTGAGAGAACTCATCAGCGCCTCGGGACGAGCGAACTCGAATCCCGCGGTGGGATACATTCTGGGCGATAATGCCCAACCGATGGAACTCGCTGCTGCCACCTCACAGATTTTTCTCGGGGTGCGGATCGGCTGCGCAATGTGCCACGACCATCCCTTCGATGACTGGGAACAGAAACATTTCTACGACCTCGCCGCCTTCTTCGGCAAAACCAAAAAGATGGAGAGCCGGCGCCGGGGTGGCACGGTCTACACGACAGAGGGAGATGAAATGACAGTCCTTTGGCCGCCCGAAGACAAGGCCGAGCCCGGCAACCGCAAACCCGTCAAGCCACGTTTCCCGTTCCAGTTGGCCGACTTCGAAAAACCTCCCCTCCATATCCAGCGCTTTAAAGCAACCCGTCTCGCCCGGGAGCAGAAGATCTCCACCGATGATGACACCGCCTCCCTCGATGACCTCCTCGATGCGATCGAACCGAGTGTCGGCCGCCCTAGCGATCCGGTACTCGAGGAAGCCAAGAAGGAAAGTCGAAAGCTCAACGTTCATGGCGACATCTACCGCTCCAGCGAGCTGCGCAATGAACTTGCCCAACTCATCACCGATCCGCGCAACGACTACTTTTCCCGGGCCTTCGTGAACCGCGTCTGGGCCGAGTTGATCGGCCACGGCTTCGTCGAACCGCTCGACAACTTTTCCGACTACAGCGGGCTCCACCATCCTTCGACGCTCGACTTTGTCGCGCAGGAATTCATCGCCAGCGGCTATGATTTCCGGACTCTGGTGAGGATCATCACCCTCTCCGAGGCCTACCAACGCTCTGCCCTGCCCGCCGACACCCCCGTCGAGATTCGCAAAAAAAGCGAGCTAAACTTCGCCGCCGCACCGGCTCGCCGAATGCTCGGGGAAGTCCTCTACGACAGCATCGTGGTCGCCGGACACCTTGAGAACTTCAAATGGCCACAAGGCGCGAACAATAAACAGGTTTCCCGCGAAATCCGGGTCCCGACCGGAGAGTTCACGATGATCAAGGACGAAGCGGGGGCTGCCGGGGAAGCACCGGTGATGGCGCAGCAACCGGTCATACGGGGTGATGGGTATGACCTCGAGTCATCACTAAAGATCGACTTTAACTCCATCCTGAGCAGCAAGGAGCAAACCGAACTCGCATCGATGCGGGAGAAGTCCGACGAACAGATCAAGGCCGTGAAAATGGCCGCGATGCAAAAAGACGAGCAGCGCAAGGTGATGAATTACAAAACCGAGACAGTCACCGAAACAGTCGATGACAATCCACGCTTTGACAGTGCCATGCGGATGGCCACCCCCGCCCCACCAGCACACTTCCTCCGGGTCTTCGGTCAACCGGCACGCACCGGACTAGGTGAGTTTCGGGATGAGGCCTCCTCACTGCGCCAACAACTCATGATGCTCAACGGTCGCATGACCCACGAAGCCTCCCGGGTCGGGTCGCTGGAGCCGCTACATCGGCTGCTAAAAAAGGACTCGGACCTCGCTATCGATTGGGTTTACCAGGAAATCCTGACCCGTTTACCGACCACGGAAGAGAAAGCCGACGCCCGTACCATCGTCAATGGCGACGCCGAAGGCATGGCCGACCTCCGCTGGGCCCTCCTCAACTCTAACGAATTCCGCTTCCTCCCCTAACCTTCTTCTCACTCCTGACTCCCTTAGAAATGAACTCCTGCTCCGACTACCAACTCACCCGGCGCCGCATCCTGAAAACTTTCAGCGCGAGCATCCTTGGCATGCCGATCAGCCAGCTCTTGGCCCGCACCGCTCCCAGTCAGGCTCAGGCCGAGCATGTCATTCTCTTTTGGAACAGCGGAGGCATGAGCCACTTGGACACCTGGGATCCCAAGCCGGGCCGCAAGGTCCAGGGCGAGTTCAATCCGATCAAGACCTCCGTAGATGGCATGGAAATTTCAGAGATTTTTCCGCAACTGGCCAAGCAAATGCATCATGGAGCGCTCATTCGTTCCATTGCCGGCACCAATGGCGACCACGGTCGGGCGCAGTATGAACTCCAGACCGGATTCAACCAATCACCCAACATCATGCATCCGGGTCTCGGCTCATTGGTGGTGCACGAACGCGAACCTCTCGGTGACCTCCCTGCCCTTGTGAGCATCAGCGGCCAACCGGCCCGTGCCGGCTATCTCGGGCAGCAGTGCGAAGCCTACTTTGTGGGTCGTCCCGGCCAAAAAGACCCCTACCTCGCCTTCCCGGAAGGCATCAGCCACGCCCGGGGCATGCAACGACTGCAGATCCTCGAAAAGATGAACGCTCGAACCTCTGGCGAAAAGGGAGCGAAAGAATTGAAGGCCTCCGAGACGGCGTTAAAGGACGCCGTCAACCTGATGGAAAGCCCAGCCCTGAAGGCTTTCGAGCTGGAGGATGAGAACCCCAAGACGGTCGAAAAATACGGCGACACCGATTTCGGTCGCGGCGCCTTATTGGCCCGACGTCTTGTCGAAAAGGGCGTTCGCTTCGTGCAGGTCAACCGTGGTGGTTTCGACAACCACGGCAACATCTTCGATGCGATGCGCAACCATGGTGCGGTCATGGACCCCGCCATCGCCTCGCTCATCTCCGACCTCAAGGCGAACGGCATGCTCAGCAAAACGCTCGTGGTAGTCCTCAGCGAATTCGGACGCACCCCCCGTATCAACGACGGCGGCGGACGCGATCACTGGGCACGCTGCTTCAGTGCCATGATGGCTGGCGGCGGCATCAAGGGGGGCTCTATCGTCGGCGCCTCGGACGAAGACGGCATGGCTCCCGCCGAACGCCCGGTCAAAGTTTCTGACCTCCACGCCACCATGTGCCATGCCCTTGGAATCAACCAAGATAAGGAACTCTTCACTCCCCAAGGCCGCCCGATGCGCGTCGTCCCCAAGGGAGCGACTCCCATCCACGAATTGTTCGCTTGAAAAATATGAGTCACTTTATCGCTCGCCTCCTTCTCCCTCTTTTCCTCGCCCTACCACTCCTCGCTCAATCGCCGAAGACCGTTGAGCGCGGCTCCATTATCGAGGACCGCGCGGCCCGCAAGCTCTTGCAAGCTGGCGATGCGCGTCTTGAAGTCGGAGAAAACGAAAAGGCCCTCGAGATTTGGGAATCTGTCGTGGAGCGCTACCCGAGCAGCCAGATTCGCTTCGAAGCCCACCTGCGGCTCGCCGATCACCTCCTCAAAGAAACCAAGGACTTCGACAAGGCCCGCCTGCACTTCGAAGCGGCGGCGGCAGAGAGCAACGAAGATGATGAGAAACGTGCCTACGCCTTCCTGAACATGGGCACCTGTTTCTACGAGGCGGGCAACTACGGGAAGTGCTTCAGTATCATGCGTGACGTCATCGAGCAGTTTCCAACTTCTTCAGAAGTTAACGAAGCGTATTACTACATCGGCCTCGGGCATTTCAAACTCGGGCACTACAGCCGGGCCATCGAAGCGCTCGAGAAAGTGGGCACTGCCCTTTCGAGCAAGGACTCGCTCATCGAAAAGGTCGAAGCCGGCAAACGGCTTTATGTGAAAATCGATGATCAAGACTTCGCGATCCTCGAGCCGGGCACGAAAATCGAAATCCGCTGCCGCACGAAGGGCGGCGACGAAGAAACACTCTTCTGCGATCCGGTCGGACGCAATGCACGTATCGCCCTAGGGCGCATCTCAACCCGCCTCGACCAAGCGATCCCCAACAACGGAATCTTGGAAGTCCGCGGAGGCGATCGTGTCACGGTCACCTACACGGACGCCCACACCGCTGAAAAGAGTGTCAACGAAAAGCGCCTGAAGGAAGTCGTGGTGGTTGGCAACGGAGTCGCCCGTATCACCGACGGATCCTACCTCCGCGACCTGCCCGCCGCGGTCCTCGGAAAACCGCTCCACCTCCAGGTCACCGACGCCGACCATGACACCAGTGAAGGGGCCGACAAAATCGAAGCAACGATCCAAATTTTTCGCCGTAAGACGGCGGACGAGATCGACGAGGAACTCGCCAAACGCGTCGCCAGCGGAGAGCTGGTCGAGGGGCCCGACGGCGAAGACCTCAAATCGCAGATCGATCCGCTCCTCATGGTGCGCTCGGTCCCCGTAACTCTGCGGGAACAAGACCAGAAAGGCACTTTCCGCATCGCTATCCCTCTCCGGCTCGGAACCGCCGAGGGCTCCCTCACCGGCGAGCCCGGCCAGACGATCCGCTTGGTCTACCGCGATGAGCAGAACCTCAGCGAGGGAACGATCGTTCGCATCTCGGAGACCAAGATCATCGAAGGAAACCTCGGTGAAGTCCGCGTCACTCGCACCGAAATTTCCGATGAGGAACTCCGCCTCAAAACTAAACTCCGAACCGCCTCCGCCCTCACCGAGGTCGGTAACCACTACAAGGAGTTCGGGCTTAACGACAAAGCCAACCTAAAATACACCGAAGCACTCGATGTCTGTGAAGAGATCCTCGGCCAAGCTCGCGCGACCGGCGGAAAACTTCTCGAAGAGACCTACGTGCAACTTTGGCGGATCTACTTTGCGATGGACAAGCTAGACTTGGCCCTCGGCATGAGCCGTCGCCTCCTCAACGAGTTTCCCTCGAGCTCCTTTGTTGACGAAGCGATGTTGCAACAGGCCCACGTCGAGAGAAAGCGCGAGAACTTCCCGCGCGCCATCAGCCTCTATTCCAGCATCGCCAAGCTCCCCTCAAGCCCACTGCGGGGCGAAGGCCAGTTCTACACCGGCGAATGCTACGAAGCGATGGCGCTGAAGGCCACTCCCGGCCAATCTGCGCAGCTCTTCGAAAAGGCCTTCCTCGCCTACCAAAAAGTTTACGAACAATTCCCCGATTCCGGTCGGGTCGGAGATGCGGTCGCCAAAATGGCTGCGTTCTATTACCAGAAAAAAGACTACGCTCGGGCCATCGATGTCTTCGAGAACGTCCTTTCCGACCATCCCGACGCAAACTTCCTCGACGTCATCCTCTTCAACTACGGTCGCTCTCTCTACAAACTCGAACGCAAGCCGGAGGCCCGCCGCAGGTTTGAACAACTCATCAACAACTACCCCGAAAGCGAAATCGCCTCGGAAGCCAACAAGATCGCTGAAGCGCTCAAGAAAGCAGGATTTTGAAAATACTCATTCCCCATCTCGCCCTCGTTCTCTCCCTCAGTATCCTGGTCCATGCCGATCAGGCCGCCGACTTAGAAGCCAAACTCAAGGAAACCGCCGAGTCCTCGCCCACTGGGGCAAAGCTGATGCTCGATCTCACCGAGCTCTATTGGAAAAATGAACAAGTCTTCGGCCTCATCCGGACCACCGCAAAGTTCTCGCGCGCCCAAACGGAGAACCCGCAACGGGCCGCCATGATGTCTAAGCTGATGGAGGGCTACGCGGTCACTGCCCGCCACGATGACGTCATTGTGACCGGTCGGCAATTCCTCGAAATTTTCCCCAAGCATACCCTCACCAATACGGCACGCGACCAGATCGCCACCGCGTATGAACACACTGGTCGTGGCAACCTCGCTGCAGCCGAACGTCAAGCGATCTGGGAAAACGGCGGCACGACAGGCCAAGGGGTTCGTGCCTTGCGTTTGTTCATCCAAGCCAACAACGGATCCTCCTTTCAGCAAGCTTCTACCCTCGCCGTCGCGATGGTGGCCAAACTACCAGCCGGCCCGCTCCTCACCGGCGTGGGGTTCCAGGGGATGCACGCCGCCGAACGGGCCGAACAATGGGCCGAGGGACTACAAATCGCCAAAGCTCTCGTGCGTCGTCAGGCTCCGCTAAACAACCGAACCAAGCGCGACCTCTGGTTCCACACCGGACGCTTCGAGTTCCGCCTCGGACAGTTTGAAAATGCCATCCAATCATTCCGCAAAGCGCTCACCCCGGGTCGGGACGACATCCACCGGAGTTTGGTTCAGGCGATGGTCAGCGCAACCAAAGCCCCGGCCGAGATCGAGGCCGAAGGCCGCCGCTACCTCGCCGCCTATCCGCACCGCGAAGACCGCTACTCCCCCTTGGTCAGTGCGGCAAAAGCTGCCGCCACGGCCAAGGACACCACGCGGGCACTCGCAATCGCAGAGGACGTTCTCCGCCACAACGTCACCATTCCCGACCTCCCCCTCGCCTACGTGCGCTGGTGCGGTGAGAATCACAAACGAGCAGAGCAGGGCCTCCTCAAGTTAATCGGCGAAAACCCCGACGGGGCCGGCACCTTGCGCGCGGTACTAGCCATCAATGTCTACCGAGACGGACTGAAGGACACCTCCAGAGCAAAACGCATGGCACACGAGTATCTCGCGAAATCTCCCAGCGCGGATGGCTGGTCGGAGGAAATCACCGGCTTCCTCTATGAATCCGCCACCGGCGAGGAAACGTTTCGCAAAGAACTGGCAGCGGTGAGCGCCAGCGCGAAAGCATTTCCGCACATCGGCGGATTCCAAGATCGTGTCTGGACCCGTGTGCCGAAAGACAAGAACCACAACCGAGCCTGGCAGGGAGCCAAGAAAGCCCACCTAAACAACTCCCTGACAAAACTCTGGAAGGCAACACGGGAAAATGGCGGGAAGTCCGGGCAAGCATGCCAACAACTCCTCCAGCAGAAGCTCAAAAAAGAGCAGCGCCACCTCCTCCTCACACGGCTGGCCTATGTCTACCGCAACCACCTCGGCGGCAAATCGAAAGCCAGCTCCGCGAAGCACTACCAGAACCTTTGTAAAGAGTTTCCTCGTGACCTCAATGCGGCAGAACAATGGCTCGAAGCCGCTGCCTACACCGAGGCCAAGGAAGTTGCTGCGATGAAACTCGCCGCCGCAAGCCATCTCCTCTCCATCCCCCCTGCCAAAGCCCACTACGACACTTGGTATCGGCTCGTTGAGACCAAGGACGAGAAAACCATCCGGAAGGCAATCCCTTGGATCACCCAATCCGCGAAGCAAAGCCCAAACAGTTCCGCCCATTGCACCCGCATTGGTGATGTCATGAACGAACTCGGCATGAAGACCGAAGCTATTGCATGGTGGAGGACACACATGGATCTGGATCCCAACACCCAAGAATACGTGTCCTGCGCCCAGCGCGTCGCTTCCACCCTCAAACCAGCGTCAGCGCAAGCCTTCCTTCAGTCCCGCTCCGCCGCCGACACCGACCACCACGGGACCTACGCCGCGGAGCTCGGCGACATGCTCTTCCGCGCCGACAACCTGGGTGCGATGGAAACCCTTCTCAAGAAGTCCCGCGCCCGCGCCGACCAGGATCCCTTCCAGCCCTGGGGGATGGGCGAGAGTCCGGCTCGCACTTGGCTGGAAACCGCCCGCAATTCCAAGGACTGGCCGGAAGACAAAAAAAAACGCGTCTTTCGCATGGTGCGCGACCTCCGTCTCGGCCGGATCAGTACCGAAGCAGGCATGGAACTCCTCGGCAACGAGCCAAAATCAATCGACCGGCTTCTCCACGCCCAGGCACTCATCCAGCAAGCCGACCGCCACTACGAATCCTGGAAACGCATCTATCCCTATGCTCAAGCAGCCCTAGCCCGTCAGGACTTTGCACTCGGCGCAACGATTCTCAACGGGCTCCTCAACACAATCCGCTCGGTCGGCAATGCCGAAACGACACAAGCCCGCAACATCCTCCGCAACGCCTACGGCAAAATGGGCAGCCTGAGCGCTGACATCCCCGCGGACAGCCCCATCGCCCCGCTCTTGCAGATCATCCTCCACCTCCGCCTCGGTGAAGACGAACTCGCCGAGCAGGCCTACTACGCGAACAAGAAGCTCTTCGACGAGCACCGTCATGAAATCCCGGTCGAACTCCTCCTCTTCGG